>ERZ1292629.3069-Hain-H43-01um-R1-3069-length-13268-cov-8_pt1 | contig 13268 bp, 14 predicted proteins | sample MGYA00564399_ERZ1292629 | MGnify/ENA primary metagenome ERZ1292629 (study PRJEB36523, sample SAMEA6512636) | groundwater metagenome | collected 2019-01-08 | study: AquaDiva: Metagenomics assemblies of 32 groundwater samples | reverse complement strand
AGCCTATGCTTACCAGAAGTTTCCTGAAGTGTTACCGATGTGCCCTGCCAGTACATCTTCTTGTTAACCTCAATGGATTGCGGTAGAATACGCTTACTTACGATTCGCAGAATCGAATTCAATAGAAAGAAGGTAATGATAATTGACTACAAAACCCCACTTCGCTAAAGCTTCGCGGGGCGAGGCAAAAACAATGGCGGAGCTTCTGGTTCGTGCTGGCAAAAACCTCAAAACCTTTTCTGTCGGTGAGAGAGTTACCGGGAAAGTAATTTCAATATCGGGAGATAGTGTTATTTTTGACGTTGGTGGTAAAAGTGAAGGAATTGTCAAAGAAAAAGCTTATACAGACGCTAAAGAATTTATTAAAAACTTAAAGGTGGGAGATACTGTGGTAGTTACGGTTCTAGTTCCTGAAACTCGTGATGGAATTACGATTTTGGCCCTAAGGGATGCGATGAAAGACATTTCTTGGGTGAAGCTTGAAAATGCCAGCAAAAAAGGTGCGGAAGTTCCCGTACTAGGCAAGGGTTTAACTCAATCTGGTTTTACGGTTGATGTTGAAGGGGTTGAGGGATTTATTCCAACATCACAGTTGGGGAAAGACGCCTCGGCCGACCCCCAAAAATTAGTAGGAAAATATTTCAAAGTAAAAGTAATCGAAATTAATAAATCTCAAAACAAACTGGTTCTTTCTGAAAAAGAAGTAACCGATGCGGGGGATATCAAACTAGCAAACGAAGCCGTTAAAAAGATTAAAGAAGGCGACGTATATGATGGAGTGGTCACGACAGTTGCCAGTTTCGGTGCCTTTGTTAAGTTTAAGGTCAAAACGGCCGAACTTGAAGGTTTGGTCCATGTTTCAGAAATTTCATATGGCAAAATTGGGCTTCCGAACGAAGTTGTCAAAGAGGGCGATAAAGTAAAAGTAAAAATTTTGGCATCCAGGGAGGGAAAGCTTTCCCTCTCAATTAAACAGGCTGGAGTTGATCCATGGAGTGAGGTAGAAAAGAAATATAAAGTTGAAGATAAAGTTACAGGTAAAGTGGTTAGAATTTCTGATTTTGGAGTTTTTGTTGAACTTGAACCCGGGGTTGAAGGCTTAATTCATATAACCAAAATTCCGCCAACTCATAAGATTTCAATGGGACAAGAAGTTAAATGTAATATAGAAGAAGTTAATCTTAAAGACAAAAGAATTGCCCTAGGTCTAGTCCTAACCTCAATCCCGGTCGGGTACAAATAATGTTATTTGTATAATACCCTTTTAATTTTATTCACAAACACTAGTCTTTGCTTATATGTGCTTATTTTTTTATGATTCAAGTTTTTCTCAAAATTATCGTTTTTATATCGTGGGAAGATATGCATATGGTAATGGAATGCGTGTTGTTCGCTCGCTGGTTCGTTGTTTTGTCTAATTGTTATCCCATCACATCTATAAGTTTTTTTCATGGCAACAGCCATTTTTTGGCTAATCTCTAAAATTCTATGTCCACATTTAGGTTCTAAATCGTATAAATTTTCATAGTGTTTATTAGATACAATAATTAAATGGCCTTCATTGCCCTTTATAAAAAATGAATTGATAAAGACACTTACAAGCTTGTCTTTATAAACCAAATCTGATTGTTTAAGCATGGTGTTCTCATTTTCTTTTCCTTGAACCCCGAGACATATTGGGCATTTGTAATCTTTTGGTGTATGACTATACATGTGGTTATTGTATCAGTTTTCACATAATTTTGCTTCGAGAAGCTAAAAAATGTTATATACTATAACACTATGATATTAACAGGATCAGAAATAAAGAAAATGGTTAAGAAGAACAAAATTATTCTTGATCCTTTTTCTGATAAATTAATTAACCCTAATAGTTACAACTATCGTTTGGGCGACACTTTTTTGGTTTATCAGAACATGGTTATAGATACAAAAGTTTTACAAAAAACTAAAAAAATAAAGATTCCAAAAAATGGTTTTACTTTGCAACCTGGTATTATATATTTAGGATCAACATTAGAAAAAATTGGAAGCGATGAATTTGTTCCAAGCTTAATTGGCAGATCGTCTTTAGGCAGGTTGGGTTTGTTTCTTCAAATAACGGCAGACCTGGGGCATTTGGGAACGAGGCATAATTGGACATTAGAATTAACTTGTGTGCAACCACTTGTTGTCTATCCAGGGATGAGAATAGGTCAAGTTTCTTTTTGGAAACCTGATGGGCCAAATATCTCAAGAGATAGATATAGAGATAAAAAGAAAAGCTATTCGAAATATTTCGATCCTCAACCGAATATTCCGGACAAATTTTTTAATTAATATGATACTAACTGGATCAAAAATTAAATCAGAAGTAAAGAAAGGGACAATAGTGATTGAGCCTTTTGATGGAAAACAAATCAATCCTAACTCATATGATTTTAGAATTGGCTCCACATTGGTAGTTTATAGAAATAAAATTCTTGATTCTAAAAAAGATAATCCAACAATTGTAATTAAGATTCCAAAATCAGGCGTAATTCTTTACCCCGAAAAACTATACCTTGGTCATACAATAGAAAAAATTGGTAGCAATCACTATGTTCCAGTTGTCAGGGGAAAATCTTCCACTGGGAGGGTGGGGTTGTTTGTTCATATAACCGCCGACCTAATTGACATTGGATATATTGGCTAATACACATTAATGATGCATGCTATTCAACCCATTAGGATTTATCCGGGGATGAGAATTGGGCAAGTTACATTTTGGAGAACCTTTGGAAAAATCGTTTTATACAATGGAAAATACCAGGGTGGAAAAGGGCCACAATCTTCACAAGTTTTTAAAGATTTCCAGAAAAAGATATGAAAATATTAACTGGAATTGATATCCCTTTTAATCCATTTGGTGGAAGTCCGATAATTGTTGATGACTGGTACAGCAATCTTCCAAAGGGGAACGAGATTTTATTTTTAACAATGCCATCATCTGATGGCAAGAAGTGGTGGAAAATGAAACAAGTTTATTTCTTAAAAACAAAAAAAGAAAAGGACCCCAAGTTTTACCAAGGGTATATTCATGATTTGAATATGGAGGTGAAGAAGGTAATCGAAATGTATAAACCTGATATTATTCACCTCCAACATATAAATTTCGGTTTATCAAGATCGTTTTGTGAAGTTGGAGGAAACATTCCTAAACTAGCTTTTTGTCATGGTACAGATACGCAATATGCTTCGAAAAATGAGTTCTTTTTGAGTAATCTCAAGTATATTGCCGATAGATCAGACATTCTTGTCTTTCCGACAATAAATATGAAAAATGACTTCCAGAAACTTTATGGGCACAAATTTTCCTTTAAAGTAGTTCCTCATGGAATTCCTGAGAAATTGTTTAAAAGGTCTAAAATTCATAAAAAAGGGAAACTTTTTAAACTTATGTATGCTGGTAGGTTGAATACATTTAAAGGAGCTGATATTGCCGTTGGTTCACTAAGATATTTACAATTTCCGATAAAGCTTGATGTTTACGGCCGTGAAGACGAGGAAGGATATGTTTCTAAAATTAAGAAAACTGTAGATGATAAGAATCTACAAAATAAGGTAAGTTTCCATGATATGGTTAGCAGAAAAAAACTTTGGAGGCTGTTTCAAAAATATGACGCCATAGCCATACCTTCAAGAAGCTTAGAAGCCTTTTCTATTACTTCCATAGAAGCTCAGGCGACTGGAATAGTTGTTATCTATGGCAATGGAGGGGGTATTGTTAATGTTGTAGGTAATTCTGGAATTATGATTAAAAATAATTCGCCAAGGTATTTAGCAAATATTCTTAAAACTCTCTACAAAAATCCTGAAGTATTAAAGAAATATAGAAAATTAGGTTATAAAAATGCGAAAAAATACAAATTGAGAAATCAGATAAAGGAGATGCTAATTTTAAGTAAACTTTTGATTAATGGTACAAAAATTATTTATTAACAGGAATCTCGTCGTAAATTTTCAAAAATTCATCCCCGTAATTTCTTCCAACGAGACTTATACTCTGGAGTTTTAAAGATGTGGGTAGGCTTAATAAGTTATTTATGTCTTTTGTGATTTGGTCATCGTCACCTGCGAATGGGTTTAGAAGTGTAAAATGTGGTAAAAATTCGCTAAGAACATAGGGGCTCATGTATCTCCTTAGATTTTTCTGTTGTTCGGATGTTAGAGCATCAACCCATTTTGGATGGGATTTGATTCTTCTTGTGTAAATGGTTGAATCCCCACAGTTTTGAATCTTTAAAAGTCTTCTGTGAAGATTTTTAATTTCATTGGTTCTTTTGACAGATGCGACAATAATTGACTGATTGTCCTTTGGGGATTCAACTTTTTGGATATGTATTTCGGTATTTCTGTAGTCTGTATCTTTAATAATTCCTGACACTTGTCTGACGACCGTTGAAAGCACTCTTGAATCTGCAGTGACAACGTCAGTTATGGTTGCATGCAATCCATATTGTCTGGAATCTGTTTTCCATATATTTTCAAAATTGACGCCTCCAACTTCTTGAGAGTCCATTATCTCTTCGTTTCTTATATCATAACCCACTATTTTAGAACCCATTTTGTAAAAGGTTGAATCTCCGTCTGGTATATAGTAAAGGCCGAACTCTATTTGACTCACGACTAGTTATTTTAACACCTTTATAACTTATAGTCTAAGTTTAAAGAATATATTAGCGGGCGTTGTAATTTACTGCTATTATTGCCTTAATGGCGCTTCACTCTAAATATGTTTGTCAGCAGTGTGGGTACGAATCTAGTGGCTACTTGGGGAAATGCCCTAACTGTAACTCTTGGGGAAGCTTGGTTGAGACAGTTACCGAAAGTTCTAAGATATCAAAATCCCCACGCCGCCAAGGTTCCGCGGGGCAAGCAAAACCGATTAAACTAAGCGAGATTAAAGCCTCACAAACTAAGCGAATTACAACAAAAATAAGCGAACTCGATAGAGTTTTAGGCGGTGGACTAGTCCTGGGTCAAGCAGTTTTAATTGCTGGGGAACCCGGGATAGGAAAATCGACTATTTTGCTAGAGGTTGCCGACAAACTTGGCAGTGTTCTTTATGTTTGTGGTGAAGAATCGGCTTCTCAAATCAAAGTTCGTGCAGATAGGCTTGGTATCAAAAAAACTAGTATAAGTTTATTGGAAGATACTGATACAGATAATGTAATTGATCAGATTGAAACACCCAGTGCTGTTATAGTTGATTCCATTCAAACCATGACTACAGGGGATTTAAATGGTATGGCAGGATCCGTTGGCCAAGTTCGTGAGTCTGCTTTTAGGCTAATTAATGCCTGTAAATCGAAAAATATCCCACTCTTCATAGTTGGCCACGTTACTAAAGATGGAACAGTAGCCGGCCCTGCCACTTTGGCACATATGGTTGACACGGTCTTGTGGTTTGAAGGAGATAAAACCCAAACTGTTCGAATTTTAAGGGCTGTTAAAAATAGATTTGGCCCAACCGATGAAGTGGGGATTTTCATTATGAAAGATACTGGTTTAGAATCCGTAAACGATGCTGAAAAACTCTTTTTGGAAAAAAATAATTCCAGCTACGCTGGTAAAAAAGATGTATCAGGAAGTGTGGTTACATCCGTTATGCAGGGGACCAGACCACTTCTGGTCGAAGTCCAAGCATTGGTTATTCCCACAAAACTGGTTATTCCAAGGCGTATTGCGCAAGGAATTGACCCAAGACGTTTAGAGTTACTTTTGGCTGTTTTAACCCGTAGATGTGGACTTCCACTATATGAACACGATGTTTTTGTAAATATTGCAGGTGGCATTAAGGTTACAGAGCCGGCAACAGATCTGGCAATTTGTTTGGCAGTAGCATCCGCATATTACGATAAACCTATACCCGGAAAATTAGTTGCAGTTGGAGAAGTGGGACTACTTGGCGAAATTCGGGAAGTTGGCTCTCAAGATAAAAGACTTAAAGAAGCAAAAAGATTGGGATTTAGTTATTTAGTATCATCTCGTGAGTTTAAATATCTTCCTCAAGTTATCCACAATTATTTTTCTAAGAAATAAAAGACCTAACTATTGGGATAAACTAACCACAAAATTACTATGGGGACTGTAAAGTGGTGAGACAATATTATTATGGGGTTTGACAAAGTCAAAATCGAGTGTTAAGATTTTCACAAGAAACAAAAAAAGAGCATCGCTACCGTTGGGTGTTCCATAGCTTTCACTTAGGACACTCGCCACGAGTAGAAATGCTCTTTTAGATAATGATTTGTCTTTCGGACAGGTTAAATTGCTTTAAGACAAATCGTAAATAGACTAGAACTAATTGACCATCTTTGTCAAGGGTCTTTCGGCGACAGTGGGGACGGGTGGTACGTAGGGCAGGCTTACTACCCGTTCCTACTGATGCCGATTTTTAATCTTCTGCCAAAAAATATATATGAAATTAAATAAAAAATTTTTTCAGGCAGATTTTGTTATTGGTGTGTCTTCGCTTTTGGTTGCCTTTATACTTGTAAATAAGTTAAAACTAGCAACTTCCCAAGCCAATCCAGCCCCGCAAAAATGTCCTGGTGGGATAACAAGTTGCACTGGAGATTGGGAATGGGTAAACGAAGAATCTGGTGGTGCGTCTAAGTGTAATAAAGAGGGCCAATTTTGTAGGGTAAACAATATTGAATGTAAAAATAAAACAACTGGAAAATATTGTCTCTTGCGTAAAGAAGAAAAATGTACACCAGGAGTTGATAACAGATGTAAACCAAAAAAGACCCCCAAACCAACGCCAACTGTAACACCGACCATTACTCCTACAGTTACTCCCACTGTCACACCTACATCCACCCCCACGATTACTCCGACAGTGACCCCAACATCAACTCCTCTAGTATTAGGTGTGACTGCACCTCCGGTTTTGCCTAAAACTGGTGGGGAATTTGGAGTAGGGCTGTCGCTTTTTGGAATTGCAGCCTTTGGAGTTTATCTTTTTAGAAAATTCAAACTGGTATAAATGCCAAGACACTGGATAATCTACCAGGCAATCTCACCCCTCAAAAGATTTATATATCACATTGTTAGAACTTTTGGAGCGGGGCTTATTGCCTTTGCAATTGTAGGAATTGTTTTTAGTTATTATCCGATTTTTGAAGAAGAGGTTTCATACAGATCAGATAGGGCTCCAAAGGTGGGGTTTGGTGACATAATCGCAAAATCAGACGCCAAAATTTTAGGTCTTAATCCATATTTTTCGATTTATATTCCAAAGATTGAGGCCAGGCAGGATGTTATCCCCAACGTCAACCCCGGTAATTTCAATGAGTACTCACGCGCATTACAAGAGGGCATAGCCCATGCCGCTGGAACTAATTTTCCGGGCCAGGGAAAACTAATCTATTTATTTTCTCATTCTACCGATTCACCTTTAAATTTTACCCGTTACAATGCAGTTTTTTACCTTTTACGTAAACTTGAAAACGGAGATAGAATTACAGTTTTCTTTTTAGATAAAAGATATGAATATGAGGTTAGTCAAAAGGTGGTTGCCGATGCTACTGACACTTCGTGGCTAACCGATCAAGGAATCGGAGAATACTTAGTTCTTCAGACTTGTGATCCGCCTGGGACTACCTGGAATAGACTCTTGATTATTGCAAAAATGGTTGTATACTGAAATCTACTTCGATATATGGTTTCCACGACTAGTACAAGTGATTTAATTGGTGAACCCGCACCTCTTGTCGTGGATGAAAGAATGATTCCTGACGCCGGACTCCCCACAGAATTTGTAGAGGGAGTACTCGATATTGCCAATGAGGGATCGGGGCTCCTTAGACCCAAAAATTTTGCTCCTTCTAGTAATGATATTTATATTTCTTCAAGTCAGATTAGAAGATTTAATTTGAGAGTTGGAGATTTTGTGGGTGGACAGGCAAGACGCCCCAAAGATAATGAGAGATATTGGGGGTTACTTAAGGTGGAAAAGGTGAATGGTGATCCCGTTGAAGAATTGGGAACACGAGCCAATTTTGACGACCTAACAGTTATTTATCCAGAAGAAAAAATTAAACTCTCAACTGATAAAGATGCATTGACAACCCGTGTCATAGATTTGGTTGCCCCAATTGGATTTGGTCAGAGAGGTTTAATAGTTTCTCCACCAAAGGCCGGTAAAACCTGGCTAGTTAAAGACGTTATTGCAGGAATTGCCAAAAATCATAAAAAAACTCACCTGATGGCGGTATTAATCGGTGAACGTCCTGAAGAGGTAACAGATATTCAAAGAACTGTTAAAGAGGTTACAGATGGCAAGGGTGAAGCGGCTGCCAGCAATTTTGACGAAGCGCCACAAGATCAGACACGAGTAGGGGAATTGGCATTAGAACGCGCCAAGAGACTTGTTGAAAAAGGAATGGATGTGGTGATTGTTCTTGACTCAATTACCAGAATGGCTAGGGCCTACAATTTGGCACTTCCAACTTCCGGTCGAACCCTTTCAGGTGGATTTGACCCAATGGCACTTTTCCCCGCCAAAAAATTCTTCGGAGCCGCGAGAAAAATCGAAGGTGGAGGCAGTTTAACCATAATTGGCACCTGTTTAATTGAAACCGGAAGCAGGATGGATGATCTAATTTACGAGGAATTTAAAGGAACAGGTAATATGGAGCTTCATTTAACCAGAAAGCTCGCCGAAAGAAGAGTGTTCCCAGCAATTGATGTTGCCAAATCAGGAACCAGGCAAGAAGAGCTATTGTATGGCAAAGAAATTCTACCCAAGATTCATACCTTAAGAAGAATGTTGGATTTAATGACCGAGGATGAAAGAACCGAAATGCTTCTGGAGAAACTCAAAAAAACCGAAAATAACGAAGAATTCCTCGAAACCCTCAAAACTGCTTGACAATACACTTTCCGGGGTTAACAATAAATTGTGAAGTTTTCAAGAAAACAAAGGGATATTTTGGCTCAGTTTTTTTGCAATTATGCTATAACGTGGTTAGCTGGTGGAATAATTGGTCCATTTACAACTAATTGGAATTCAGCAGACAATATTTCAATAGTTCTTGCATCACTTTTGAGTGTTGGAGTTTCTGTCGTAATGATGCTATATTTAGTTAAGGAGAATAGATTAAGATGAACACAGTTTGGGTTTTTGCTTGGGGGTCTGTCGTAACGATGATTTTAGTTTTGTTTGTTTATTTTTTAGGAAAAAGTAAATATGTTAAATAATTATCCATTGTTAGTGATCTTGGCTTCAGGATTTGTTATGGTTTTAGTAGTTTATTGGATGTGGAAAGGTAAGTAAATTCCTCGAAACCCTTAAAATTGCTTAAATTACATAAAACTTGACAATCTTTCAGTGCTTTTGTAGACTGTAGGTAATGAAAAATCTTACCTATAGACTGTATAAGTCAAATAATACGGTTTTTACAGCCCGCGGAATAGCCTTGTTGCTAGGGGAAACTGATACAGACATAGTTAAATCTAAGATTAATTATTATGTCAAAAGGGGAGAAATAATTGCACTAAGGCGGGGAATTTATGCCAAAGACCCTAAATATAATGAGTTTGAACTAGCCACAAAAGTTTATTCACCGAGTTATATTGGTTTTGAAACAGTGCTAGGGACTAGCGGGGTGACATTTCAATATGATAGCAGGATTTTCGTGGCAAGTTATTTATCACGAGAAATTAAAGTAAAGGGAATAGGGATATTTTATAAGCAACTGAAAAAGGAGATACTTTTAAATCCGATAGGAATTACATATAAAGACGGTGTCCCATGGGCAAGCATCGAGAGGGCATTTATGGATAAGATTTATTTAAATCCAAAACAATATTTTGATAACTTATCACCAATTGATTGGCAAAAGTGTGAGAATTTACTTCCGGTGTATGGTGGTGCAATTAAAATAGATACAATTAAATCGTATGCTAACAATTGAAAAACATAGAACTGTAATGCTCTCGGTTTTAAAAGAAATCTACGAAGATACCTTTTTAGGTCCGATTTTAGGATTAAAAGGAGGAACACTTTTATATATTTTATATGACCTGCCTCGTTTCAGTGTCGATTTAGATTTTGACCTTTTGGATCCTTCAAGAGAAGAGCAAATTCTACCGAGATTAGAAAAAATATTAAAAAAATTTGGTGAGATAGAACAATTAATATCGAAAAAATATACTTATTTTGGTTTAATAAATTATGAAACTGGTCAGCAGGGATTAAAAATAGAAATAAGTAAAAGAAATTTTGGAAGCAGTTATGAAGTAAATAACTATTTGGGAATTGCAATTAAATCAATGACAAAGCCAGATATTTTGGCCAACAAACTTACTGCTTTACTGGCCAGAAAAAAACCAGCAAACAGAGACGTCTTTGATACGTGGTTTTTGCTTAATGGACATTGGGATATAAATTGGGGTTTGATTGAAAAGAAAAGTAGTGTCAAAAGAGATCAATTTATTAAAAACTGCATCAGTTTATTAGAAAAATGGCCTCTTGAAAGTATACTAGAAGGTTTGGGGGAGCTAATCGATAATAAAACAAAAGATTGGGTTAAATTAAATTTAGTTAAAGATACTATTTTTTATTTAAAACTTTTGAAGCAATCAAGCCTCGAGACAACATAGATTGCTAGTCGTGTTTTCATAAGGTATGATGTGGGGCGCATGGAAAATTTCCAGTTTATTATTGACCTTTTTGAGGACCTAAAGCTTTTTTTTGACGATCTATTGAGTTTTATCTACAAAAAGCTCCATTTAAGTTTTTTGAGATTTGAAAATAGAAAGGGGGTGCTGGTTACAGCCCTATACAAACAGCGGGGGAAGCTTGCCCGTCGCCTTACCCATTCCGGAATGGCAACCTTAACTGCATTGGGCGTAATGATTGCTCCAATTGTGGCTCAAGAGTTTCCGGGCAACTCCATTAACCCTTGGGAAATTACGGCTTCAACAGTTCTTTCAGCAACAACCGAAGACCCCGAGATTGATACACAATTTTCAGACAAAGTACGAGATAAAATTTATATTTACACTGTTCAAGAAGGCGATAATATTAAATCAATTGCCCAAAAATTCGGGGTTGATGAGGACACTGTTCGTTGGAGAAATAATTTAGTTGGAGACAGGATTAAGATAGGACAGACCCTGGAAATATTACCCGTAACCGGAATTGCCCATAAAGTACTAAAGGGTGATACTGTTTATTCTATTGCGAAGCGTTATGATACAGAACCACAGGCTGTAGTAGACTTTCCTTTTAATACATTTTCTAACGATGAGACATTCGAGCTTGCCATAGGACAAATTGTGATTGTTCCCGACGGGGTTAAACCAGCTGAAATTCCACTATCACCTCGTATACGACAGATTACACCCGACGCCGGAACAGTCGTTGCTTCTGGTCAATTTGTTTGGCCCACAGCTGGAACCATTACCCAGAGATTTATTTGGTACCACAAGGGAATTGATATTGCTAACCGTGGAGGCCCTGCAGTTTTGGCTGCTGATAGCGGACGGATTCTGATAGCAGGATGGCCAGATGGTAATGGTTATGGAAACAGGATAATAATTGATCATGGAAATGGATTTAAAACACTCTATGCACATTTATCTAAAATTTACGTAGTTCCAGGGCAAACGGTTGCAAGAGGAACAGCGATTGGCCAAGTGGGTTCAACAGGAAGATCAACTGGGCCCCATCTTCACTTTGAAATTATCCAAAATGGGACATACTTAAACCCATTAAATTATCTTAGGTAATCGCGGGCCGTTCTTACAGTGGCAATATACCTCATTCGCATTGAGGAGACGCCGGTTCGATTCCGGCACGGTCCACATTTGGATACCGTTTTTGGAAACGAAGTTTAATATTTTTATACAGAATGGTTCAAAGCTCGGAGAGTGTTGCTTCCGGGGAGGGCTTAGGCTCCTGAAGAGAAACCGGAGCCACTGTGATAATTTTATTCTCGCTTACCCGAAAAAGAATCGCTAATTGGGACTTGGTAAAGATCACTACTTTATCTCCATTCTCGGCTCTGGCAAAAAAAGGCTGATCCTTCAGCTTTTCTTTGTCAAGAACCGTCGCGACGGTCGGCTCCTCGTCTTTTGGAAGGTCGTAAATTTTTCCCAGTTTTTCCGTTACGTCTTTGATCTCATTTATTGAAGCAACTTCCGGATTATCCAAAACGATCTTTGTTTGCTTGTACCGGTTGTAATAATAGTAGGTTCCGCCGTACCCCGCGAGGGCGATAGCCGCTATAATTGCAATTATTACAATCTTTGGCAGACCCCTCCTTTTTTGAGAAACATCGACTTCTTCTTCCATCAGTCTATTATATCAAATTCCGTGGTGATATTTCCACTCCATTACCACACAGCCTGCCAGAAAACGGCCGATTCGGTGGCTTCCGGCGGTGGAGCGGTGTGAATGGTAAACCCGGTATTTGATATACTGTCCACCCATGCATTTGTTTCCCATTCAGGTGTTACTGTTATAGATACAGGAGTTTCAAGCCAAACTTTATTTACAACTATTTCTGTTTGGCCTTGTGGGATTAATGCTTTGCCTCTAATTAAATCATTGCCGTAAATAAGTCCCTCTTTGGTGAATTTAATGGCTCCTCCGACGAATTCAACTCCCGAGAGTCCCAAACCCTGGAGTTTGAGAGTTGAGGTTGAATCGATACTTCCAACAAGGAGAGATCCCGTTATCAGTGTATCTCCCAGAGTTGTATTTCCTGATACGGAGAGTGACGGAAGAGAAGTGCCGTCATATTTCTTGTATAGTCCGTGCACCGCTCCGTCCTCCATGTAGCCGTCTACATACGGGATTAGGTAGTCGCCGATGGAAAGACCCCCCGATTCTTCTTTGGGAATCTGGAATCCTGCGGTTCTGGCTATATAGCTCCAGGAGCCTCCTTCTCGAAAGTAGAGTCTGTGGTTGGTGGTATCGATTCCCATCATTCCGTCACTTGTTCCTCCTCCAAAGTCGCTGTCGGAGATTGTTCCGGCCTTAGAATATGTGGCTATACCGTTTAATGTCCCGTTAATCAACCCCTGAACATTTAATCCTGTTACCCCTGTATTACTGTTTAGGACATACATGGTTTGAGCGGTTCCTGTTCCCACCTGTAAGTGCATTTCATCAACATACACAGTCTTACCAGCCTTTATCCTGACCCCATAGTCTTTGGCAGAAGCCACCCCTGTAAAACTGCCTGTTAGTTTGTACCAGCCTGTTGCCCCCATGGGAGTAAAGGTTGTGG
>ERZ1292629.3066-Hain-H43-01um-R1-3066-length-13274-cov-5_pt1 | contig 13274 bp, 10 predicted proteins | sample MGYA00564399_ERZ1292629 | MGnify/ENA primary metagenome ERZ1292629 (study PRJEB36523, sample SAMEA6512636) | groundwater metagenome | collected 2019-01-08 | study: AquaDiva: Metagenomics assemblies of 32 groundwater samples | reverse complement strand
GTGGCGGCCGAACCGCCCACGTTAATTGTCGCGGTAATTTGCGATGGACTGTTAAAAGTGGTGCTGCTTACCGTAACTCCCGTTCCGCTCACAGACACGCCCGCTCCATTCTGAAAACCGCTTCCGTTCAAAACAATATTGAAACCCAAAGTTCCCTGTTGCGTTGAGGTGGGATTTACGGAAGTCGCTGCCGGTCTTACGTTAACGGTAAAACATCCCGAGCAAATTCCCTGCTTGCTGTCGGGATTTACCACGGTGACATCTCTCGCGCCGGTTGCGGCCGAACCGGAAATCGTAACGTTAAGGGAAAGCTCGGAGCCGCTTATAAAAGCGGTGTTGTTGACCGTAATTCCCGTTCCGCTTACCGTCGCGCTTGCCCCGCTCTGGAAATTCTGGCCATTCACCGTGATGGATTGGCCCGACGCTCCCTGTCCTCTGCTTGAAGGAGTTACGGACAAAACGGATAGAGCTGGAGTTTCTATCGTAAAACCGTTGTTCAAGGAACCCGACTGGATGTCGGGATTTACGACAACAACGTTCCATGCTCCCGTAAGCGCTCCGTTTATATTGAAAGAGCCTCCGTTTATGGTGGAGCCGCTTATGACCGCAAATCCGGAACCTATGATGTCGGCTTGTCCGGTTTTTGTAAGTTTAACTGTGGCTCCACTCTGGAAATTGGAACCGGTTATCGAGGTTATGCCTACGGTCCCGTCATTCGTGCCCGTATTCGGAGAGATTGACGACACCGAGGGCGCCGGCTGCAAAGACTGATTTACGGCAAACCCGTTAGCGAGGGTTCCGCTTTGGCTGTCGGGATTCGTAACTATGACGTTCCAGGTGCCGGTTGCCGCGCCCGTGAGATTAAATGAGCCGCCATTGATAGTCGTGCTGTTCGCGAAGGCAAACCCGGAGCCCAGGATGTCCGACTGGCCGGTTTTGGTCAGCTTCACCGCGGCCCCGCTCTGGAAATTGTTTCCGGACACCGAGGAAATACTTACGACGCCATTATTGGTGCCGCTCGACGGATTTATGGAAGTTATTGTCGGAGCCGGCCCGGGAGAACTATTGACCGTCACGTTGCAATTTCCGTTCTGGCTCGCGCTTGTCACCGTTATGGTTTTCACGCCCGAAGTCCCGTAATAAGTGGAAAACACGGTACCGTTTCCGGAAGAAGGACTGCCGCCCGGCGCGGACCACGCATAACTCCCGTCTCCGCCGGAACCCGTGGCCGCAGTATTCTCTCCGGTATTGACGGTGGAAGGAAAGGTGGAGCAGGTCGGAACGGAAGAAGAAGACGTAGAGGTGCTGCGCACGGGAGTAACGGTGAAGTCCGTTCCAACTTCGAATAAATCGGGACTGTCTCCCCCTTCATTCTGGGCGCTCTGTTTGTATTTATTCGATTCCATCGCGGCGGTGAATTCGTAGGAACCGCAAACGTACGTATAGTAAAGACCGGAAGCGAAAGTATTTATGGGATCCACCGGAATAGAGGAAATAGTGGATTTTAAGCCCAACTCGCCTTTAGTGGTGAAGTCCACGGGAACCCAACCGCCGCCGTCCACGTGCCGCAAGTTATCGGACGTGACCTGGGCGTACGCCCAGCCGGAAGGAGGGGTCGGCGGAGTTTCTCCGTTGTCGTTCGGAACCGAAACAAATATTCTCTGATTGGCTTGTCCCCTACAGGAATCATTCGGATAATTCGGACCGTCCAAATCCGAAGGGCTTTGCAGTGCAATGCTTCTTTGCAAAGCGTTTATGTCATTAATACGCTGGGCATCCCGGGCGCGTCTTATGATTTCCGCCGGGTTGAGGATAAGAAGAACCGAAGTGGTAATGACGGCAAGAATGCCTATGCCGATAAGGAGCTCGATAAGAGTGAATCCTTTTTTACGAAAAATCATTACTCTTTTAATATGAATTAAGTGCGTTGTCGTATATCGTGGATGAGGAAAGCGTTATTAAAATCATACTAACATGCGACGAGAGGCGCCCTACTCCTCACGGCTAATGACCGAACAAACCCTTGGCCTCTTCCCAGAAAAGACCGTTGCCCTGTTCCTCTTTAAGCCAGTACCACCACTCGGCTCCCCAAAGATAATACTCGTCAAATCCGGTCGCCTTGGCGTACCGAACGGTATCCCTGAAAAAATCGATGTCAAAAACGGAAAACTGTTCTTTCGTTGTCGTCTCGTAAAGCTGCCTTGTAAGCCAAGGTTCGGCGGCGAGTTCAACGACGATGAATTTCTTGTCGTAATTCCCCGTCAGCCAGCGGATTACTTTTTCCTTCAGAAGAAAAAACGACGGCGGCAGATGGTAATCTATATATCCGAATACCTTGTTATGCACTCGACGGTACATGGTAGTTCCGAATACGTCTCCGTATCCTACGGCGCGGTACCAGGTGCCGAATTCCCCGCTGTCGGTCACAAGAATCCGGTGGAGCGAGTCTTCTTCCCGGACAACTTTTATCTCTTTATCCAAAACTTCATCCTTTATGGTCGGACAGTCGCCGAAGGGCAGAAACGGTTCGTTCTCCACCTGCCAGTACAAAAGCGATGGAGAGTCCTTGTATCTTTTTACGACTACCCGCAGGAAATCCGCAAATTTCCCGTTCCTTGCGTCCTCCGTCTCCTCTCCGGCCCATGGCGGCACATGGCATTCCGGCCACCTTGGCGTCTTTTGTCCAACCACAAGAATTACGCTCGCTTGGCGCTTTTCCGCCTCTTTTATTTCCCAGTCCAAATCTTCAAAATTAAAAACATCGTCCTGGGGCTCTATTAAATCCCAATAGGCCACGAGTCTCAGTCTCCTTACTCCAAGATCGTCAAGTATGGCCTCGTAATTTTTTTTCCAATCTATCCCCTGGAAAAGTTTGGAGAACTTATCCGAAAAAGTAACTCCCCACTCGACGGTTCTCTCCGGAGACGGCGCGAGATTCCTTGCGTAATCCCCCGCTCCCAGAACTATTATGGCGAAAAATACGATAATAAGCGCGGCAACTTTGGCTGCCAGTATTTTCCCCCGAAATCTTTCCCGAAGGATGATCCACCCGCCTACGAAAACGAGAAGATACTTCACGCTCTGGGTTGCCTCGACCAATGGAGGAACCCCCAAGGATACGGCATAAGAAATAAGCACCGACCCCAAGCCGGCATAACCTCTGTTCAGAAAATAAAAGAGGCGCGAGGAAACGCTTAATTTACCTTCCGGTGAAAGTATCCTCCTGCGCCAAGGCCCATACAAAAGCAAAAGAAGCACGGCAAGCGCGCCCCCCATTTTTATCCAGACGAAGCCGGTTATAAAGTCGGTTCTCATGAATACGGCCTTGGATAAGACCGTAGAAAGTCCCAAAAAAAGTGCCCCCAGAAAAGCGAGAGCGAAAATGCGCCTCCGGAATTCCGTTCGCTCAAAAACAGAAAGGAGAACTCCGCCCGAAACAAGCATGACGAAACCGAAAATTTCGTACCGCTCAAGGCTTATACCCGTGATCACGGAATTGAAAATAAAAGCGAAAATCGGAGAAACGGCACCGGTCGCAAGCACGACCGCCGAAGCTTCTCCGTAATAAAGGGCCCAGAAATAGAGGAGCATGCCCAGAACGAAAACGCCACCGGTTGCGAGAGCCAGGGGAACAAAACTAAAATCGTTAAAATTGAATCCAAAAGGAACGAGAACCAGGGACCCCAGGCCGATCAACCCCAGCCAGAACGCATAGCCTGGAGGATTCGAATATATTTTCTTCAAAAGAAATCTGTCGAATAAGGCCGAACTACCCAATATAAACTGGGCCATAAGAGCCACAAAAAGCCAGTTCATAATTTGCCTTTTATTATTTTCTTATACACAAGAGCACTTGGCCTTATCTTGCGCTCAAAGTTCTTGTAATCTATGCCGACGAGGCCGAAGCGCGGCCAAAATCCGTAGACCCACTCAAAGTTATCCGTGAGAGACCAGTAGAGGTAGCCCCTCACGTCAACACCGCCCCGGATGGCGCGGCCGATGCTTCTCGTCATTTCGGTTATGAATTTGCCGCGCTCCGCGTCTCTCGAATCGGCAATTCCGTTCTCCGTTACGTAAATAGGCTTCCGGTATTTCCCGAGATCGAGTAGCGCGTGGTACAAACCGTCGGGATAAATTTCCCAACCCATGTCGGAAATCCACGAATTTTCGTTTTTATTGAAACCGTAATCGATCCTGTTATGGAAATAATAATTCAGGCCTATGAAATCGTAATATCCTTCAATGCGGTCGAGAAAATCAGAATTCCACCACCAATCCGCCGCTCTTTTTAATATCCTGTTTAAAACTTTCTTGCCGGCCGCCTCAAAGTAAACGTTGTGCTTTGCTATACCCACGGAGAAATTACGCGAGACAGACCTCATGACATCGCAGCATTCCTTGTGGGCCCGGGCAAGATTTTTAAGGACCCTAAGATAGCTGAATAAATTATTCTTCTGCGGCGGCCATTTTCCGACAAGATACGAATTGGCCGCCCAAACTTCCGGTTCATTTATTGTTATCCAGAGCGCGTTCTCGTCCTTGAATTCCGAAAATATCTTTCCGGCATAGGCGGCAAACCAACCGATGGTTTTCCCGTTTTCCCACCCACCGCGTTCCGCTACCCAGAGAGGCAAAGTCCAGTGCCACAAGGTTACGACAGGCCTCAGTCCTCTCTCCCTAAGGGAGCGAAAAACGCCACGGTAATGAGAAATAGCGCTATCGCTGAATTCGCCTTCTTCCGGCTCAATGCGTGACCATTCTATCGAAAAACGGTGGGCGTTATGCCCGAGCGAAGCGGCAATTTCAAAATCTTCGCCGAAACGATGAAAATGGTCGGCGGATTTGCCGGAAATATAATTATCTTCGTTCAGTGGAGACGGATAATTATCGGATATATACCGCGGCCACTTCGTCTCTCCGGCTTTATTCGCCCTGGTTTTAGCCGTCTTTTCCTCCCATTCCGTCCAGTCGTTATGATTGTATCCTTCGGCCTGATGGGCGGAAGAAGAAGCTCCCCATAAAAACCCTTCGGGAAAATCACTATCCCTTTCCATACATAGATTCTAACAATTCACGATAATAAAACCGTATCTGAACGATCGCCCGATATTGACCGAATATAGAAAAAATGTTATTAATAAAAACAGAACCGCACAAGGAGGAGAATATGGAAGGACAAGGTGTTAATGGCATATCCGGCGCGAAAATGGGAGCCGTAATCGGAGCAATAATCTGTTTCGCGGCCATCGCGAGGGCATGGGAAGGCATAGAAAAAACCGGCATCGAGAAATGTGCCCCGATCATTGCCATCAGCGCGATCTTTTTCGTACTGTGTTTTGCCGGCGTAGGATTTCTCTGCGCCAAACACGGTGAGTAGTTCCAGCCCGCGGTGCCACACTCGCAAGAGAGGCACCGCGGGTAATTTTTTAAAAGAGATTGGCTACGTCGCGGACGGTAATAAGAGCCATTAGGACTATGAGCAGTACGAAACCCATGCCGTTGGCCAAAGATTCCGCTTTTATAGACAGCGGCGAACCCTTTATTTTTTCCACCAATATCATCATGATTCGGCCTCCGTCCAGTGCCGGAAAAGGAATGAGGTTTATTGCCGAAAGATTCAAGGAGATCACTCCCAGCATGTAAACGAAATAAATCATTGAAATTCCGGATGTCTCCTGGGCAACCGAAAAAATACCGACCGGCCCCACGACTCCTTCAAGAAGCCTGCCTTCAAAAACCATGCCCCTAACCAATTCGTAGAAAACCCGGAAGACAAGAGTGAATATTAGAGCCGATCTTTTGAGTCCATTCCAGATGGCGCTAAAAAAACCGAGCTTCTCTTCGCCTCCTTCGGTGAAATAAACACCCAAGGCGCCTTTTGAAGCATTATTTTCTTCGCGGGGAGTAATCGTTAAGTCCAGTTCTTTGCTGTTGCGGAGCACCTTGAAATCGGTTGGTTTCCCGCGATTCGCATTTATAAATTTGAGAAATTCGCCGGAGCTCGAAAAATCCCTGAAAATGTCGTTCGGCATGACTCCCGCCTGGGCCGCCGGAGAATCGGGCTCGATATCGGTTACGATAACTACCCCGGGAGTTCCGATCATTAAAACCAGGGATACGAGGATCCATCCGATTATGAAATTTACGGTCACGCCGGCCGCGACAATAAGAGCCCTGCGCCAGGCCGGCTGAAACAAAAATATTCTTGCTTTTTCTTTCTCCGGCAACGAACGCAGTTTTTCCATTTCACCGCCAATGCGGTCGTTTTCTCCGGCGATCTTCACGAATCCGCCGAAAGGAAGGGCGTTTAAGCTGTATTCCACCTCGCCTTTTTTCCTGCTCCACAGGCGCGGAGGAAAGCCGAATCCGAACTCGTCAATTTTTAATTTGAAATATTTGGCGACAAAAAAATGGCCGGCTTCATGACCCAAGATAAGCAGCGAGAGGCTGAGTATGACCAATATGACGATAAGCATACCGATTAAGGATAATTTATAAACAAATCCATTTCAACTTGACCACTTGCTCATTTAACGGTAAAAAATAAGAAGTGCCCTAAAAGGAGGAAAGATGCGAAAATTGTGTTTTGTTACGGCTCTCGCTTCCTTTTTCGCCTCCAGTCGTTCCGGTTTCGCCGTGATATTCGGGGTTCTGGCCCTGGTCATGCTTGCAGTGTGGATATGCTTGTCATACCTCAAGAGTAAAAACCCCTAAGTCCAGGGCCGTTCCGACACCAAATTGGAGCGGCCCTAAATTTTACTCGGAAAGTTCTTTCAATTTCGCCTCAAGTAAACTTTCTATCTGCCTGTTCGTGTCGTCAACAATTTTCTGGACCTTCTCCTTCGTTTTAAAAGATTCGTCTTCGCTTATTTCCTTGTTCGCTTCCAACTCCTTTATTTTCTTTATCGCCTCGTCGCGATGGCTCCTTACCTGTATCCTTAAAGATTCCGTGGTTTTCTTGACCAGTTTCATAAGTTCTTCCCGCCTCTCGTTTCCGAGTTGAGAGAGTGAAGCTATAACGTTATTGCCGTCATTTGAAACCGAAAGCCCTATCTTGGCGCTCTCTATCGCCTTCATCACCACCCCCACGGCCTTCTTATCCCAGACATTTACGACTACGCTCCTCGGAGGCATTATGGTTATGGATCCAAGCTGTTTTATGTCCATAATCTGGTTGTAGACGCTGACTTTTATTCCTTGAATCAGGTCTACCGAAGGCCTATTGCCCCTTATGGCGCCGAGGTCGGTCCTGAGTTTTTCGGACGTATTCCTTAGCTCCATCTCCAGATTTTTTAAATTATTTTCGGAAGTCTCCGCCATATTATTAAGAAAGAAGACCTTCGATCTGAAGTCTCGGATTCAGGTTGAAATAAGCCGCTTTCCTCCTCAGGTCCAAAAGTTCATGCCATCCCGGAATAACCGACTTACCCGACGACCTTAGGAGTACTCTCCTTAATATTACAGCATCAAGCAGAACGGGAAAATTGAAGTCTTCCTTGTCCATCAGCTTCTTTATGAATTCTCGGCGCCCGGCCGGAGCGACCTTAAGAAGTTTCTCGGCCGCTGCAATGTAGTAATTGAACTTCTTGTCTCCGATTATGGCAGCTGCCAATCCCGGCTTGCCAAGCGATTCCGACGCAATTCTTTCGGCTTCCGCGGTTTTTATTTTCAACGCCTCTACGAGCCATTTTTTGACTTCGGCTACGGAAAGTGCCGGAAGGAAGACATGGTACAACCTTGAAAGTATGGTTGGGTTCAACGATTCCAGGTCGTTAGTCACTAAGATAAAAAGAGTTGATGACGGCGGTTCCTCGGTGATCTTAAGAAGCGCATTCTGCGCTTCGGCGGTAAGCAGCTCGGCCCGGTCCAAAACCAGTGTTCTTCTTGAACTGATGATAGGCCTCTGCCAGAGAAATCCCTTTATCGGTCTTATGGAGTCTATTCCGATCTTTCCATCGGCATCCGGCTCAATGGTCAAGCAATCCTGAAGTATCCCCCGTGACTCAAGATTACCGGTTTCGAGATACGAAGCCAGTCCCAACGCTACGGTTCTTTTTCCGACCATTGAAGGACCGAAAAAAATATAACCATGAGAAAGGCGGTTTGTTTGCGCAAGTTTTCTGAAATCGGACAATATTCTTGCGTGGCCGATTATCATCTTCCGGTTAGCGTTTATTAAGGAGGGTCCTTTTGTATGTATCGAGGTGATTCAAGATCAGGCCTGTACCCTTCGCCACGCAGAAAATAGGATCTTCGGCGACATACGTGGGAACGCCAAGATATCTCTCAAAAAATTCGGGCATATTATGAAGCTGGGCGCTTCCGCCGGAAAGTATTACTCCTTTGCCCATTATGTCCGCCACGAGTTCCGGAGGGGTGGAATTGAAAACGCCTTGTATTGAAGAGGCTATCTCCACCAATAACGGATTTAGCGCCTCGGCTATCTCATTGGAATTCACAATAATATCCTTGGGCAGTCCGGTAATAAGATCTCTCCCGCGCAGCTGATATTCCATTTTATCTTTTGTCGGTATCGCCGACCCTATTTCGATCTTGACCATCTCCGCTGTCTGCTCTCCTATGGCCAAGGCATACTTTTTTTTCACGTAATCGCTCACGGCCTGGTCGAACTTGTTTCCGGCAACCCTCAAACTACTCCAGGAAATGATGTTTCCGAGGGCTATAACGGCCACTTCCGACGTGCCGCCACCCATGTTTATTATCATATTCCCGGACCTGGCATTTATCGGAATTCCAGCTCCAAGCGCCGCGAGCACCGGCTCGCGAACCACGAAAGCATTCCTTGCTCCCGCCTCGATCGTCGCATTTATCACCGCCCGTCTTTCCGTCTGGGTTACGCCGGCCGGTACGGAAACTATGACATCTGGACGCAATATATTGAACCATCCAACCGACTTGGAGATGAAGTAGGTAAGCATGGCCTTGGTTATGTAATAATCGGCTATTACGCCGTCTTTCAGCGGCCGATAGGCCACTATTTCGGCAGGCGTTCTGCCTATCATCTCCTTTGCCTCCAGTCCCACGGCAAGTACAGTATTGTCCGGCTTAGTGAGGGCAACTATGGTCGGTTCGTTAACGACGAATCCCTTACCCGGGACAAAAACCACGGTGTTCGCGGTGCCCAAATCAATGCCAATTTTCTTGGTAAACATTACGTTTACTTTAAACCTGGAAACGAATAAGGTCAAACCTTCGGGCCATATCTAACTTGACATATTTCTAAAGATATATTAAGATTTAAAAAGATTCTTGTCAGGACAGCCATGCCTAAAAATGGCGGAAAGGGGTGAGAAGATGAAAGAGAAGTTCTTGATGTTTATAGGAGGCGCGGCATTTGTGGTTTTTTGCTTCGTCGCAGTTCCCGAATTGCACAACTATTTTCAAAAGAGGATGCACGAAGCGGACAGGGTCACCAATCAATCGGTCCCCGTTTACAATGCCTACGGCTACGTCAGCCACGTATGGACGGCCCCGGACAGGCGTTTTGACGAACGTTCGGATGCTTGGTGGAACCGTCCGCAAACGCTTATCAGCTTTGCCTGTGATGACGGTAAAATCGTCGCTCTTCGGTTCATAACCGTCGAACCGCGACTCTGGCAGGGCCTGCGCGCCAAGATCACTTACAAACCACTTGTCGAGAGTTTTTCATCACCTGCGAAGCAGGTAATGTCGGACGACGGCTACGGATACTACAAACTAATCGAAGTCCGACGCCTCGACCGCCAGGATCGTTAACCAAACTTAATCGGTGTGACACCGTGCCGATCAAAAATCAAATTCAACGGTGTCTTTTTATTCTATGCGCTCTATATCCGCTCCCAATTTCCTTAATCTCTCATCGATCCGCTCATAACCCCGGTCTATCTGATAAACGTTACCTATCACCGATTTTCCTTTTGCGAGAAGTGCGGCTATGACGAATGCCAACCCGGCTCGAAGATCCGGGGTTTCTATCTCCCTGCCCTGTAGTTCGGTTGGTCCGGCAATAATGACCCTGTGCGGGTCGCAAGGAACTATTTTTGCTCCCATTCTTTTCAATTCTTCAACATAGCCAAGGCGACCTTCAAATATGGACTCGAAAATAATGCTCTCGCCCTGCGCTTGAGTAAGAAGAACGGCGAACGGAGCCTGAAGGTCCGTCGGAAAACCGGGGTATTCCCTTGTTTTTATATTCACGGGCGAAAACCTATCCGGTTTTTTTGTTTCAACCCAATCCTCTCCAATCTTTACCTCAACGCCGGCGTCATGGAGAGCGGAAATCAGGGCCATAATGTGTTCCGGATTGCAGTGGTTTATCCTGATTCCTTTACCCAGAACCGCGCCCAAGATCAAAAAACTTCCCGCCTCTATCCTGTCCGGCATAACCCGAAAAGGCTCCGTTGCCTTGAGTAGTCTCCCGCCCGTACCATCTATTTCTATGGTCGGCGTTCCCGCACCTCTTATTTTTACTCCGGCTCTGTTTAAAAAATCTGCCAGGGCCGAAACCTCCGGTTCCAGGGCGGCATTCCGCAAAACCGTCTTTCCCTCCGCCAGCGCCGCCGTCATAATCAATGTTTCGGTGCCGGTAACGCTCACGACACGGAAAAAATAATCGGTTCCGCGCAACTTCTTGGCCTTAATCTCGAATCCTTCACTCGTTTCCTTTATATGGGCGCCCATCGCCCGCCACCCGTCCAAAAATACGTCAATGGGCCTCTTGCCTATCACGCAACCCCCGGGATAAGGGAAAAAAACCTTCCCCTGTCTTGCAAGAATCGGTCCGGCAAGAACTATGGACGCCCTCAGTCTCTCTGACACCGATTTTTTGAGGGTGTCGCCTCGTAATTTATCGGTGCTTATGGACAGCTTTCTTTTTTCTTCGCGCACTTCGGCGCCGATATCGCTCAAAAGTTCGCGCATTCTGAAAACATCCTCTATGAGCGGAACGTTCGTGATATTCACGACGCCGTCAAATAAGACCGAGGCCGCCATGGCCTTGAGAACGGAATTTTTCGCCCCCATAACGTCTATCTCGCCACTCAGTTTTTTTCCGCCGCGGACCAGAAACTTCATTTTCTTGGACTACAGCTTTTCGCTTATGTATTCGGATAGTTTGCCAATAGGCACCCTTTCCTGTTTCATGGTGTCGCGATCGCGGATGGTAACGTCATTTTTTTCCAGACTGTCGAAGTCAACAGTTATGCAATAAGGGGTTCCGGCTTCGTCCTGGGCATAGTAACGCTTTCCTATGTTACCGCGGTCGTCCCAGGCCACGTAAAACTTTTTTTGCAGATTGCCATAGATCGTTTTCGCAAGTTTTACCAATTCCGGCTTGTTGGCAAGCAGCGGAAAAACAGCCGCTTTGTAGGGAGCCACTTTGGGTTTCAATCTCAGAACAATCCTGTCCTTCTCTTCGTGATAGGCGTCCAAAAGCACGGCGAGGAACGTCCGCTCTACGCCGAAACTCGGCTCTATCACGTGAGGCCAAATTTCCTCCCCGCTTTCCGGATCATGGTACTTCAGACTTTCTCCCGACATTTTTTCGTGGTTCTTCAGGTCAAAGTCGGTCCTATAGGCCAATCCGTAGAGCTCCTTTCTTCCAAACGGAAAATCATAATTGAAATCAACCGTTTTTTTGGAATAATGCGCTCTTTCTTCCGGCGGTATTTCTTCTCCGTGCACTTTTTTGGGGTCAATTCCGACCTCCTCTATCCAGGACGTCACTTCGTTGACCCAATAATCAAAATATTGCTCCCAGTCCTTCTCTCTCACGAAATATTCTATTTCCATCTGATCGAACTCCCTTGTCCTGAAAAGGAAAGAACCGGTCGTAATTTCGTTCCTGAAAGCCTTGCCCATTTGAGCTATGCCGAAAGGCAAAGTATTCCTTGTCGTGTCCAGAACATTTTTGAAATTAACGAACATGGCTTGAGCCGTCTCCGGTCGGAAATAAACGGTTGATTTCTCGCTATGCGCCGGGCCGAAAAACGTCTTGAACATGAGGGTGAATTCCCTGGGTCTCGTAAACTGCCCTTCCGCTCCGCAATTTGGACACTTCCTGAAAAGTTGGCGTATCCTCTGCTCCTTGTCGCCCGGAGATAGTGTATCAAGGAACTTTTTTTCCTTTATCCAATCCTCGCTTTTAATGAGTTCGTCGGCCCTGAACCGTTCGTGGCATTTCTTGCATTCTATAAGCGGGTCATTAAATTCCTTAAGATGTCCGCTCGCTTCCCAGACCTTGGGATTCATTATTAAAGAAGCGTCTATCCCCACAATGTCGCTGCGGCGGTGCACGAATTTATCCCACCACAGCGATTTGATGTTGTTCTTAAGCTCTACGCCCAATGGACCGAAATCCCAGGAACTACTGAGTCCGCCATAAATTTCGGAGCCCGGAAAAACAAATCCCCTCCTTTTGGCGAGGCTGACGATTTTCTCCATCAGATCCGGAGATTTCTCTTTTTGCTGTTTTTCTTCTTTTTTGATTTCCGATTCGGCCATACGTTGTAATTATAACTTCACGGTGTTGTCTCCGTAAAGTATTGTTTTGTCGTACGGCAAACTGCTGTCGAGCTCCGGAGCTGACACCCTAAGCTCTTCGCCGGTAAAAGCGTCCGTCCATGTCGCGGTGGTTTCGCTGATCAAGGGAACATTGCGATTCACCTGATTGACAGCAGGAGTAACCTCTATTTGGAAGACGGCCTCCGCCGGAGGGCTTATCACGCCCTTATTGGCAGCCAGGGAATCGATCTGCCACGTAACTCTCCCCGAAGATGGATTATATGACGGAAGATTGTTCACGTTACTCTTAACCTTCCCGGTAAAGACTGCTCCCGATTTCAAAAAAGCCGAGAAAGAAACATTATTTATGTCCGTCGCGTAGTTACGCAGAATCCAGTGAATCGTATATTGGGTCGGCTGATTGACCTTCGGCGGGTACGGACCGGAATTCAATATTCCGGACTGGGCATCGCGCCAATAGGCCTCCGAAGAAACCTCTACCCTGCCCGCAACCTTACTTTCGGTACCGTCAACGGAAATCGTTTTCTCGGCCGTAATATTCGGCGGGACCGTGGGGGACTCCAGCCTGGCATCAACCTTAAGGGTATAGTTCTTGTCGCTAAAAAGCTTTATGGGAAAAACGTTCTTCACTCTCACGGAAAATCTAACCGTTCCGCCATCGCCCGGCGCCACGTTTTCGAGCTGTTGCGTCGTTGCCGTGAACCACGAAACAGTGTTGCTTATGGAGTTGAAATAACCATCCGATCTCAATT
>ERZ1292629.3064-Hain-H43-01um-R1-3064-length-13280-cov-6_pt1 | contig 13280 bp, 16 predicted proteins | sample MGYA00564399_ERZ1292629 | MGnify/ENA primary metagenome ERZ1292629 (study PRJEB36523, sample SAMEA6512636) | groundwater metagenome | collected 2019-01-08 | study: AquaDiva: Metagenomics assemblies of 32 groundwater samples | reverse complement strand
TTTCATTTTGCGCCCAATTAAGAATTGAGTGCAATATGTATCTGACCTTAGACAGCGAGTTATCCCCACCGCCTTATTTATAAAATTTCAAATGTTTTTTGTTTGGAAGAAAAGCCGGAAATGAGACGGACTTGAGAATTTGAAACATTAAAATATTCCGCCAGCGCTTTGGCTATGGCAACATTGGCTCTCCCCCGCTCCGCTCTCTCTCTAACCGATACTACAAACCATTCTTTTTCCTTTGCCCGCCATAGCCTTGGCGATGGCGGGTTCATTTTATTTTCCTTTGCCCCCGGCTTGGCTTTTACAAATATTTTCATACCGTTATAAATCAATTAAATCACTCAAAATCTTTCTTTTGCTTAGCGTATGCGGAGGCGTAGCGGCCGTTCAAATCCAAAAGTTCTTGGTGTTTGCCTTGTTCCACAATTTTGCCTTCATGTAGGACGATTATTTCACCGGCTCTTTTGATAGTAGCGAAATTGTGGGAAATCAAAATGGCCGAAATAGTTTCCGGCAAATTCTCTATTTCGTTAAAAATAATATCGGCCGAATCGGCGTCAATGGAAGCGGTCGGCTCGTCCAAAATCAAAAATCTTTTGCCTTTATAAAAAGCGCGGGCTATGGCCAGCTTCTGCCTCTGGCCTTTGGACGGCTCTATACCTCCGAATTCCACCCCGATCATATGCTCGTATTTGTTTTCCAGCTCTTCTATAAACCCGCTACTGGTGCTTTTATCGGCTGAAGTTTTTACCGAGTTCATATTTATATTTTCAAAAACATCACTGATGGCGATTGATTCTTTGGCCGTGAAATTGTAAGTGGTAAAGTCCTGCAAAAGAACGCCTAAGTGGCTCCACCACTCGTTAATATCAACTTCTTTCAAATCAATGCCGTTCACGGTTATTCTGCCTTCCACTGGATCGTAAATACGCAAAATTAAGTTGACCAAAGTGGACTTGCCGGCAGCGTTATTGCCTACTAAACCGATTTTTTGTCCCGGCTTCATAACAAAAGAAACATTTTCCAAAGCCCACTTGTTTTGTCCAGAATATTTGAAAGAAACATTTTCAAAAACCACTTCTGGCGCCGAATCAAAAGACAATTTTTTGGGATTTTTGGAATATTCCAAAATCAATTTTTGATCAAAAATGTTGAAAATGTCAGTGGCGTAAAGATTTCTCTCCAAAAGCCGAGCAGTGCTGGAGAGCATACTGGAAGTCCAGCCGCTGACTCGGTTTAGTGTCTGGAAAACGAAAACCACAGTGCCGATGGCTATAACCCCGGTGACGGCGTCATTTATAATCATGGCAGTGCCGATAAAAAGGCCTAGAGCGGCAAAAATACTGGCACCCATTTTCATTATGGTTTTCCAGTGCTCGGCGGAAAGCTGTTCGTTTGTGAATTTTTCCAATATTCTCTTAATCTCGGCTAAAAATTTCTTGCCGGCCTGATATAATTTGCTGTCAATGACGGAAATTTTATTTGTAAAAAATCTTCGCAAATCCTGGTACCTTCTTTGCTCAGAGCTGTTTTTGGCCCAAATGCCCCAAATTCTGCCCCCGTGTTTTATTTCCACCCAAAAATCCGGTATGGCAGTGACAAAAACCAAAAGAAAAACTCTCCAGTCAATAGTAGCGGCGGCAATAGAACCGACAATAATGCCGCAAAAAACTTCCAAATTTGTCAGCTGGTTTTCTACGATATTTATAAGCGGGTATATACCATTATTGAATGCTCGCTGGAGGCGGTCTTGAAATTTAGGGTCTTCATATTGGGCAATGTCAAAGACTCCCCTTTTTTGCAGAGCCATAAGTTCAAAAAGGTCTTGCATTCTCAAAAATAAATGGCGGTCTAAAAAAGATATAATATTTCTGATAATGGTCGGCACGGCGGTCAGGACGGCAAATAATATAAGCGCCGGATAAGCGACGGAAACATTGCTTAACTTAACTCCTTCTATTATTTTGTCTATAAGAGTGCCGAGAGCTTTGGCTGAAAAAACCGGCACCACACCAATTACAATAGTCAAAAAAATCATGGCTGAAAAAAGCCACGGCATGTTTTTGAGCAAAATTTTAAACACTCTGCCCGTATTTCTAAATAAGTCCTTGAAATTATCCAAGCTATTTTTACTTTTTGACTCCTCCTGAATTGCCGTATCCATTTAAATATTATACCTTACATCCCCTCTTCGCGGAGTTTTTGGATAGCGTCGCGGGCGGAGCGGGAGAGCTTTTTTGGAAGAGCGACGCGGATGTGAATTAAGATGTCTCCTCGGTTTCGGTTTCGGTTTTGGTCCGGAACGCCTTTGCCCTTGATTTGCAAAATGTCGCCCGTGTTTATGCCTTCCGGAATATGGAGAGTGGAAAGCCCGTCCAGGGTTTGGATGTCTATTTTGGCTCCGAGCAAGGCGTCCGACAATTTCACATCCAAATTCATAATCAAATTGTTTCCTTCTTTGCGGAATAATTTGTGTTTTTTGACATGGGTCTTTATGTAAAGGTCGCCCGAGGTTCCGCCTCTGACCGCCTCGCCGCCGCCGGAGAAACGGATCATCTCGCCGTTGTCTATGCCGGCTGGAATTTTTATTTTTATTTCCTCTTCTTTTTTTAAAATGCCTAAACCATCGCAGAAATTGCATTTCTCTCTCGGCACTTTGCCCGAACCAACGCAATTTTCGCAAGCGCGAGCCATTTCAATGGATCCGAAAATGGACCTTTTCATTTCTCTTATTTTGCCTTTGCCGTTGCAGATTGGACAAACCATCATCTCTGTCTCCTTTTTGGCTCCGTTGCCGTTGCAAACATGGCAAACTGAGACCTTATTTAAAAGTATGACACGGTCAACGCCAAAAACCGCCTCTTCAAAATTAAGTTCAAGGTCAATGGAAATATCCCTTCCCCTCTTTGCCCGGGACCTTCGGCTGCCTCCAAAAAATTCTCCAAAAATATCTCCCAAATCAAAACCTTCGGTTGAAAAATCAAACCCGGTTTGTTTGGCGAAGTCCTCCCAGTTGCCCTGAAAACCGCCAAACCCCTGCCCACCAGTATTTGCTCCAGCAAATGTCTGTCCATACATATCGTACTGGGCTCTTTTCTGGTCGTCAGAAAGAACGCTGTAGGCCTCGCTGGCCTCCTTGAATTTATCGGCATTGCCTCCTTTTTTGTCCGGATGGTATTTGTGAGCCAAGCTTCTAAAAGCCTTCTTTATATCGTCTTTTGAGGCCCTTTTGTCTATCCCCAGTATGTCGTAATAGTTTTTCATCCCGTTAGAAATCTTAAATTTATAATATCTATATCACACATATCCCGCTCATATTTCTAACGGGATTCATACGACCATTATATCAGAAATTTAGTTTTTTGTCTCGCTTGGCTCGCCGGCATCGCCCGCCGAAGCGTCCTGCGAAGGCTGGGAGCTTTGATTCTTCTGCATATACTCCCCTATTTTTTGGATTTCTTTTGAAAGATTTTCTGTGGCCGTTTTGATGGCTGAAATATCGTCTTTGTCTTTTACATCTTTGAGCTCCTTAATTTTATCTTCCACTCCTTTTTTTATTTCATCAGAAATTTTGCCTTCCGCGTCTTTGAGAGCTTTTTCGGTGGTGTAAATTATTTGCTCGGCTAAATTTTTGGCTTCGGCTGTTTCTTTTTTCTTGGCATCATCTGTGGCATGGGTTTCAGCGTCTTTTCTCATTTTTTCAATCTCTTCTTTTGAAAGCCCCGAACTTCCCTCAATTTTTATTGATTGCTCTTTGCCTGACGACTTATCTTTGGCTTTAACATTCAAAATTCCGTTGGCGTCTATGTCAAAACTGACTTCCACTTGTGGCATACCGCGAGGCGCCGGAGGAATGCCGTCTAAAATAAATCGGCCAAGAGTGCGGTTATCAGAGGCAAGAAGCCTTTCCCCCTGAACCACATGAATTTCAACGCTGGTTTGGTTGTCGGCGGCCGTTGAAAATGTTTGAGATTTAGAGGTTGGGATAGTTGTGTTTCTATCAATCAATTTTGTGGCTACCCCCCCCATTGTCTCAATGCCGAGAGAAAGAGGAATAACATCAAGAAGCAAAATATCTTTGACATCGCCGTGAATAATGCCTCCCTGAATAGCGGCACCGAGAGCGACCACTTCGTCGGGGTTGATGCTTTTATTTGGTTCTTTGCCAAAGTATTTCTTAACCTCTTCAACCATTTTGGGCATTCTGGTTTGCCCTCCCACCAAAACAATCTCATCAATATCGCCGACTTTGAAGGGGCTGGTCTCCATAGCCCGCTTCGTGATTTCCATAGCTCTTTGTATAAACTCATCGGAAAGCTCTTCCAATTTGGCGCGGTTCATTTTTATAAGCAAATGTCTTGGTCCCGAAGAATCGGATGTTATAAAAGGAATATTTACTTCGGTATCGGTAGCAGTTGAAAGTTCAATTTTGGCTTTTTCGGCCGCTTCATCTAGTCGTTGCAAAGCCAAAGGATCTTTGGTTATATCTATACCGGATTCTTTTTTAAATTCGCCAGCCAACCAGTGAATTATTTTTTGGTCAATATCTTTACCTCCCAAATGCGAATCGCCGTCTGTTGCCTTCACCTCAACCACATCATCCCCCACCTCCAAAATAGAGATATCAAAAGTACCGCCTCCGAAATCAAAGACGGCAATCTGCTCGTCTTTCTTTTTATTGAAGCCGTAAGCCAAAGCGGCTGCTGTCGGTTCGTTTATAATTCTTAAAACATCCAAACCGGCTATTTGACCGGCATCTTTCGTGGCTTTCCTTTGGGCGTCGTTGAAATAAGCTGGGACGGTAATAACGGCCTCGGTTATTTTTTCTCCCAATTTGGCCTCGGCATCTGCTTTGAGTTTCCCAAGTATCATGGCTGAAATTTCTTCCGGCCTGTAAATATTTTTATTCATCTTTACCTGCACTCCGCCGGTGCTTGACGCAGAAATTTCAAAAGGCACGGTATCTTTATCTTTTTGCACCGCCTCTTCATTGTAATTGTGGCCTATAAATCTTTTGATGCCAAAAACAGTATTTTGAGGATTTGTAACCGCCTGTCTCCTGGCAAGCAGTCCAACCAATCTCTCCCCTGTTTTAGAAACGGCAACAATGGAAGGTGTGGTTCTCGCCCCTTCGCTGTTTTCAATTATTTTTGGCTGTCCCGCTTCCATTACCGCCACGGCGCTGTTTGTGGTCCCCAAGTCAATACCAATTATTTTTGACATATAATATACGAATTAAGAATAATGCGTTCAAATTATACAACTAACTACATTTTTATGCACTTGACAAAAGTCCAGATAGCTTTTATTTTATATTTTTTCCAACACCCGAACTCGCCCCCCCAAATCAACCAAAGCATTCGCCAATTGCTCACTATGGGTTTATAATGTTTTATTACGTTTTTCTAATTTCTCGTCAATACTATCCAATCTTTCTTTTGTAGCTTTGAATACATCATCTACATGTTCAGTATATACTACAATCTGTCCCCCGAAATCATCAGAAAGTTTTTTCATGTAGTCTTTTATTTTTTTATCATCGTTATTTTTCATGTTGGTGCCATTTTAGCATTTTTAACTAAAATAAGATGTTTATAACTTTCTATAACACAATTTTTGATTTTTATTAAAACTTTTTTTATAAATGATTTATTATTTAATATTTTATTTGTTTTTATAAATCTTTTTTGCAAATCATCGGAAGAAAAATCAGGCGTTACAATATTGGAAAAATTTCCAATTAATACAATTTCATCAGGATTTGCTCCGGTTAAATATCTCTTGTCCCGACAAATTTCCAACAAAGGAGTTTTTGGCAAGGCCTTGGCGAAAGATATGTCAAATGTAATATTTTTATTTATTTTCTTCAATTTTTTGGCGAATTTAATTCCGTTTTTCCAACGAGCCAGGGTTTCTCCCGGAAAACCAATTATAAAATAAATAAGAACATTTATGCCAATCACTTTGCAATCGCGGACAACCTCCTCCACTTTTTCCAAGTTTAATTTTTTATTCATTAACTCAAGCATTTCTCCGTCCCCATGTTCCATGGCTAATGATATTCTCTTGCAACCAGCCTCCTTCATTAATGAAAGCAGTTCTTTATCTAGGGTATCAATTCTAATCCCATTGGGCGTAATAAAAGTCAATTTTTGTTCATGATTCTTGTTCCAGTCAGTCATTTTACCAAACAAATTTATCGCCCTATCTCTTATTAAAGTTAAATTATCATCTTCAAATTCAAAATTATAAATATTATATTTTGTAACTATTTCCTTTATTTCCTGCCAAATTTTTTCAGCTGATCTGCCACGATAACCGCGCTTGAACACAGAATGCACTGAACAAAAAGTGCAGGCATACGGGCATCCCCGCGAGGTATGAATTGAAACGCCGAAATTCTCTTTTCCCCTGCCTGAAGCTTTTGATTTAATGTATGTGTCAAACGGCAATAAATCCCGCGCCGGAAAAGGCAAATCATCAAGATTCTCTACCAAGCCAACTTCACGGTTAAAATCTTTTTCAGATTTTAATTCTCTTAAAAACGATGACCTATACAGGCCGGTTATGCTTTCAACAGAATCTCCGCCCGCCAAAGAAACCATTATCGGCTCTCCTTCGCCAATGGCGATATAATCAGCCCCTATTTTTGAAGCATGAATTGGTAAGGTTGAAGGATAAACTCCTCCTAATACGATTTTTATATCTCCATGCTGCTCGCGAATAGCCTTAATTAAAGGGCGGACAATATGGGAATGATGCGTAAAAGGAGCGGTTATTCCAATTAAGTCTGTGTCTTGCGGAATCAAACCGGCAATTTCATAATAATCAATCCCATGCCTAAATAAATTTTCTCCCAAAATATCTATGGTCTTTGATTTTTCAAAACCTAAAGCCGGTGAATCAATGATAGCAACTTCGTGGCCTTCCTTTCTGATGCTGGCGGCAATTGACGCTAGTCCAAGCGGCTGGGTAAGAAAAAAACTTTTTGTTTTGCCTAACCAAGGCGGATTGATTAAAATAACCTTCATTAAATTTTTCCATTATTTAGTAATACTCTTTTCATTTTTATACTCCCCCCACTCTCACTTTTGGCGCTCTTATTATTTTGTTTTGGAGTTTGTAGCCAACGCTTAGGACCTCGATTATTTTGTGGTCGTCATCAGGATTTTCTACAGCTACATTTTCTATGGCCTCGTCTCTTTGGGGATCAAATTTTTCTCCTAGCGGACAGATGACAGAAATGCCGTGATTGGCCAGAACATTTATAAGCTGGGTGTGGATGTATTCCACGCCTTGTCGCCAATTTTTATCCACTTTTTCCCATAACTCTTTATTTTTGAAAGCCGAATCAAATGAATCAAGAACGGAAATAAGCTCAGTTGAAATATCTTCTTTGGCAAATTTAGAAAATTCTATTTTTTCTTCCTCCAACTTTTTTCTCAAATTTATTCCGTCAGCTCTCTCCTTCTGCCAGCCGGTTAAATATTCCTGGTTTTTTTGTTCCAGTTCTCTTATTTTTTCTCTTAATTTTTTAACAAGAGAAGCCGAATTATCTTCTGTTTCGTCAGAAAAAGTTATGTCATTGTTTTCGTCTTGCATAATTTTTATCTCTTACTCCACTGAGGTGCTTTACGGGCTTTTTTCAGGCCGAATTTGCGGCGTTCTTTGGCGCGCGGGTCGCGCTTGAGGAAGCCGGCGGTTTTAAGTTTTGTTTTTGAGGACTCATCGTGTTTTACCAAAGCTCGGGCAATGCCGTGCCGTACCGCTTCCGCTTGGGAATGAATGCCGCCGCCTTTTACATGAACCGAAACAATAAAATTGCCGTTTTTGATTTTATTCAAGGCCTCTTCCACTATTTTTCTCAATTCCGCTGTGGGAAAATATGAAGCCGAATCCCGCTCATTTATTTTGAAAGAATTTTTGGAAGCCGGCGTAATGCGCGCTCTGGCAATAGCTGTTTTTCTTCTACCAACCGCTTCGGTGTATCTTTCTTCTTTTTTTTCTGTTTTTATTTTTGCTGGCATTGTTTTGTTTGGTTCCCCCCCTTAGCATAAGGGGGGTTAGGGGGGTTATTCAACAATTATTAAATTTTTCATCATCCTGTCTCTTAACTTATTTTTAGGCAACATACCCCTAGTGGCTATTCTTAAAACTTCTTTCATGCCTTTATCGGAAACCACTTTTTTCATGCTTCTTTCCTTTAAGCCGCCCGGATAGCCGGAATAATTTTTATAAACCTTTTGTTCCATCTTTTTATTTGTGACAAATATTTTTCCGGCATTTTTTATTTTTATTTTTACATCCGGAATGGCATTACGGACAAAATCAACTTTATTTTTGCCCATCAGAATAACTGCCACTTGGCTAGCCACTCTTCCCAATTTTTTATTTTGCGCGTCTATTTCGTAATTCATATAAGTTCTATTATTGCCATTTTGCTCCCATCGGACATTCTTCTTTTGGACTTTGTGATTCTGGTATAACCACCCCTTCTGTCTTCATATTTTTTGGAAAGGGTATCCACCAATATTTTGGTTGCTTTGGCGCCTATTTTTTCATTTACAGATCTCCTGGCGGCTACCGTTTGAAGCTTGCCTTTTGTAATAAGTTTTTCAATAAATGGCCTGAGCTCTTTGGTTTTGGGTTCGGTGGTCTCAATCTTTTCGTGCAAAACCAAAGATCTGGCGAGAGAATTGAGCAAGGCCTTCCTCACTTTTCTAATCCTGCTCAATTTTCTGTTTTGATTGTGATGGCGCATTATTTCAAGGTTATACCATGTTCTCCCAAAACCCTTTTAATCTCGGCTACTCCTTTGGCTCCCAAACCTTCCACTTCTAATATGTCTTTCTCTTTTTTTCTGGCCAAACCGCCGATAGTTCTGATGTTAGCGCTGGAAAGAGCGTTCAAAGTTCTGGCTCCCAAATTAAGGTTTTCAATGCGGGTTTTCAAAAATTCCGGATCCAATTTGGGGGAATTGTTGTGTTTGGGCAAATTTTCCAAATTCTCAACATCTGCAGTATTATCTGATTCGGTCTCGCTTTCTTCAAAACCGGTAATGGCTCTAAGTTGTTCAATCATGATATTGATTGATTTTGTTAATGACTCTTGTGGAGTGATGCTGCCGTCCGTTTCTATAAACAGGCGCAAACGATTAAAATCGGTTCGATCGCCCACTCTCATATTTTCAACTTCGTAGCTCACTCTTCTGATGGGCGTAAAATTGGCATCCAAAACAATGGTGCCTATGCCGACTTTGTCCTTGCCTATAATGTCGCGATTGACAAAACCCAAACCTTTCTCAATTGTCATTTCAATATTCAAAGACGAATCCTTATCGGTCAAAGTGGCTATAACCAATTCCGGATTTATAATTTCCACCTGTCCGGGAGCTTCAATGTCCCCCGCCGTAACGGTTTTTACCCCTTTGGCTTTAATGGATAAAATTTGGGGCTCTTCCGAAAGCATTCTGATTCTGAGTTTTTTTATGTTGAGCATTATCATGACCACATCCTCCCGCACCCCCTTAATGGAAGAAAATTCATGCTCTACCCCGTCAATTTTAACCGTGGTTACGGCCGCTCCGGGTAGAGAGGAAAGAATAATTCGGCGCAAACTGTTGCCGATGGTAAATCCATATCCGGGATAAAACCCGTCAATCTCATAAATTCCTCGGTTACCTTCCTCCGATATTATTTTAGGTTTTGAAGGCAGAACGATGCTTTTCTTAAAATGATCTGTTGTCATAATATTTTATATTAAAATTAAAAAATCATTATCTTTGATAATATTCAATTACTTGACCAAGATCAAACAATAAATCGGAGCTTTCGGCAAAGTCTTCTTTTATAACCAGCTCCTTTTTGTTGCTGTCCCAAGACATCCAGCTTGGCGATTTGGTTTCTATTATTTTGTTTTCCATTTCACTAAATAATTTGCTGGCTTTGCTTCCTTCGCGAATGGTTATTTTATCTCCTGCTCTGACGGAAAAAGACGGCGCATAAACTTTTTTGCCATTTACCAAAAAATGGCCGTGGGCCGCCGCTTGCCTGGCGGAAAGGTGGGTGGGCAAAATGCCGGCTCGCCAAACCACGTTATCAAGACGATGCTCCAATGACTTCAAAAGATTTAATTTTGGCGAACTTGCTTTTTTGGCCAAGGCCTCTTTTACATATTTGGCAAATTGTTTTTCGGTCACGCAATAAAACATTCTGGCTTTTTGTTTTTCGTTCAGCTGAATGCCAAAATCGGTTTTTGGTTTGCTGAATTTTTTTCTGGCTTTCCGCTCTTCTCTCAAGCTGTATTTTTGGGTTTGGGTTTTTTCAAAAATGGGAGCTCTTAATTTGCGGGCTATTTTGTATTTTGGACCTATTATCATGATGCGAAATAACGAATAAATTAACGAATAGCTACGAATAAATCAAACACGGCGGGGTTTTTTTGGTTTGGGGCCATTATGGGGCACTGGTGTGGTGTCTTTGATAGAAGTTATGTTTACACCTTTTGATATAAAACCTCTGATGCCTGATTCGCGACCGGAACCTACCCCTCTGACAACCACCGAAACCTCTTTTAATCCCAAGATTTGAGCTTTTAGTGCCAGTGTTTCGCCCACTTTGGCGGCGGCAAAAGGAGTTCCTTTTTTAGCCCCCTTAAATCCCAAACTGCCGCTGGAGGCGGAAACGATAACATTGCCTTTTTTATCGGTCAATATCAATATGGTGTTGTTGTAGGTTGATTGCACATAAAGTATGCCCGCCTCCAATCTTTTTTTACCGGAAGTTTCGGTGGTTGTTTTTACACCCTCATCTCCATTTTCTGTATTTGTTTTTACAATTCTCTTTTTTCCCATTTTTAAATTCTTAAGTTTTTTACTTCTTCTCTACCGCCCTTCTTCCGGTTCCCATTGTCTTTCTGATGTTGCCTCGGCGGGTGCGAGAATTGGTTTTGGTTCTTTGGCCCCGAACCGGCAATCCGCGCATATGTCTTACCCCTCTGTAACTTTTTATATCTTTAAGCCGTTTTATATTTCCCGAAACCTCTCTTTTAAGGTCTCCCTCAATCTTAAATCCCTCTATAATTTTTTTTATCCTGCTCTCTTCTTCGGCATTCAGGCCTTTCGCTTTTGCACCCCAATCTATTTTGGCCTTATCCAAAATTTGTTGAGCTCTAGAACGGCCGATGCCGAAAAGGGTGGTTAACCCTATTTCCAATCTTTTTTCATTCGGTATCGTAATTCCTAAAATTCTCATATTATCCTTGTCTTTGCTTATGCTTTGGGTTGCTTTTGCACACCACAAATAAAATGCCTTTGCGGCGAACCATTTGGCACTTCGAGCACATCTTCTTTATTGAAGCTTTTACTTTCATTCCGTTAGAAGTATTAAAAAATTAATAAATCATATTAGCTTGCTCGCCTATTATCGATGCGGCGCACAATCCTGCCCTTGCCCCCGTAAGGATCAAGGACAACTTCCACAGAATCCCCTATCAAAACCTTTATTTTGTTGAGTCTCATTTTGCCGGACAGATAGGCCAGTATATCCTTTTCCATTTTCTCAAACCTAACACGGAAAAACGCATTTGGAAGCGCTTCTGTGACCACTCCAACACTCGTTTCCGACCTTGCTTTATCTGTCATTAAAATGAAACAACAATAAAAAAGCTATCATATAAGCCCTACTAATGTCAAGTTTATTTATTGTAAATAGCTTGAACATGTATTTTTAGAGGATCGTCTGGAAATGATTGTTTCCAAACGGGTCTTATTATTGCGGTTATAGTTGAAATACCGGGGAATTCGTCCATTAGTCTGGCCGCCTCCTTTTTGGGGGCACCCAGCAATTTTTGGCTGATGGTATCCGTATTAATGCTTGCCCAAGCCATGGCCTTGCCGTTTATTTGCAGATCTATCTTTTCGCCCGTTTTCAGATCGCTTGGCATTTTTGCAACATTCAAAAGAGAGAAGTCCTTTATTTCTGATTTGATGCCGTTCCAGTCCGGAAGTTCGGAAATATATTGTTTTGTTATTTGGTCAGACAGGTTTTGGGCATTAAGCATAACGGCGTAGGCCGTAGTTTCTTTTTCTATTATTACCGATGAACCGTCTTCTTTTTGAGGCAATTCTTTGGAGTTATATAGAATAGAGCCGGAAAGCAAAGTCAGTCCGGTCGGCACTTTTGACTGCAAGTCCCTTTCCAAATCGGCTTTCAACTCGGAATCGATATTTAGCAGCGCCATTTGCTTTTCATTCGGCAGAACGGTTTTTCTTTTGCCTACAAAACCGCCGGTGATATCGGTAACAGATCTGGCATAAAAGTTTTTGTAACGGTTGGCGTCGTTTTTAAATCCGGGAATGGTAAAGTCGGTCTTTTTTATGTTGTATTTATCTCCGGACTCATCGGCAAAAATCTCCGCTTCCACACTGCCATTACCGGGAACAGCAACCGATTCCGCTATTCTATATATAAGGCCTTCTTTGGTTTCAAATCTGGTGCGAACAATCAGTCGCTGGGACTCGGAAGAAAAATTATTATAAATCATTATTTTCCCAGAGGCCTTTATTTCAACCGCTTCCTCGCCGGTGGCAGGCACAGACAATGATTTGGATTTTGAAAATTTTATGACTTCATAATCCGTTGTTATTTTCATGTTCACATCAACTTTTTGGCTTTTGGGGACAATATTAATATTAGCTGAAGCAAAAATCGTCATCATGCTCGCTATAAAGACGGCTATTAAAATAACGATTATCGCTCCGAATATCCACGGCTTTCTTTTTAATTTGACATAACCGTTCCCATATTTTTCCGGCTCCTTTTTTTCTTTGGGGTAATAATACTCATAAGCGCTGCTGTTCTTTTTTTCTGCTATTTCAGATACTAACGGCTCTATTTTGGGGGCCTGTGTTTTTTCCGGGTTTATAACAATAGGCACCTTCCTTTTGCCGCCGCTTGGAATCGGAACATCGCGGATGCTCCTTCTCTCCGGCGGCACCACATCGCTAAATTGTATTCTTGGCATATTTACATTATAAACCTTTATTTTGATTTTTGCGCAACAAAGTTGTGGAAAAACATTAATATGGTAGCATAATTTTGGAATTGCCTATCTAATCCGTAAGCCCTCACCAATACCCCAAGGGGAAATGGGAGGCGGGAAAAAGGAGTAAGGCGATGAAAACGGCAAAATATTTGGCCTTGGTATGCTCTGCATTTATTTTGGCATAATATACCAAAACGGGGGCCTGTTTTGACCATTCTACATTGAAGTAGAGC
>ERZ1292629.3062-Hain-H43-01um-R1-3062-length-13282-cov-9_pt1 | contig 13282 bp, 17 predicted proteins | sample MGYA00564399_ERZ1292629 | MGnify/ENA primary metagenome ERZ1292629 (study PRJEB36523, sample SAMEA6512636) | groundwater metagenome | collected 2019-01-08 | study: AquaDiva: Metagenomics assemblies of 32 groundwater samples | reverse complement strand
AGGATTTGAAATTCTAGAAAGAAATTATCTTAAGAAATGGGGAGAAATAGATATTGTGACTAAAAAGAAGGGTTCAATTCATTTTATAGAGGTAAAGAGTGTCACCAGTAATACAGCTGGATATAGGCCAGAGGACAACATGCATCCATGGAAACTCAAACGATTGGCGAGAGCGATGCAAACATATCTATTAGATAGAAAATTGGATTGCGATTGGCAATTGGATCTTGTAACAGTCAAAATTGACCAGCAAAATAGAAATGCCAGGGTGGAATTGATCGAAAATATCGTTATTTAAGTGCGGGATGGGGGAATCGGACTCCCGACTACAGTTTGGAAAACTGTCGTTTTACCACTAAACTAATCCCGCTTATGCCTCTTGTCGGAGTACCCGGAATCGAACCGGAGCCGCATCCACCCCATGGATGTATACTGCCACTATACTATACTCCGAATATTTTTAAATTCTGTCGGGGCGCCGAGAATCGAACTCGAACCTTGTGCTCCCAAAGCACATATACTACCACTATACTACGCCCCGCCTTCGCTAAAGCTACGGCGGGCGAGCCCGTCTAGCTATCTATCTACCGGAGTGCAAAATTCGGAGTGCCGAGAATCGAACTCGGGTCTCACGCACCCGAAGCGTGTATACTACCGCTGTACTACACTCCGTAATGAAAAACTATGACTGCTCGCAGGCATTCATTTTGAATGCCCGGAGTGATGTACTCATACACTCCGGTGCGGCCAGCGGTAATCGAAACCGCGCCTGCTCCTTGGCAAGGAGCCGTCCTGCCACTAAACCATGGCCGCAATGCAAAGGATAATAACGCATTAAAGGAAAAAAATCGAATTTTGATGTAGGATAGCGATGTTACCACTTCGCATTCATAGGCGCCCCCATAGCTTAATGGATAAAGTATCTGTCTTCGGAACAGATGATGTGGGTTCGATTCCTGCTGGGGGCACAAATATTAATTCTCAATTTACAATTTTCAATTTCAAATGACAAACATGAAATACAAACTTGATATCCCAGAAGAAATAAAAAATATCTCACAGGTGCTTGATGGCGCCGGATTTGAAAATTTTTTGGTGGGTGGATGCGTGCGTGATTTGGTTATAGGCCGAATACCCAAAGATTGGGATATTGCCACTAAAGCAAAACCTGAAGAAATAATTAATTTATTTCCAAAAACATTTTATGAAAATGAGTACGGCACGGTAGGAATCGTGAATGAACAAACGGAAAACCAAACTCTCAAAGTAGTAGAGATCACGCCATATCGTCTCGAGGCGGGATATTCTGATTTTCGCCGACCAGACAAAGTGGAGTGGGGCAAAACAATAGAAGACGACTTGGCGCGTAGAGATTTCACCATGAATGCACTTGCTCACAATATCAAAACAGGAGAGTTACTTGACCCCTTTGGGGGTATGGATGACATAAGAAAAAAACTCATCCGCACCGTTGGGAAACCGGGAGACAGATTTGGTGAAGACGCCCTGCGAATGTTTCGAGCACTCCGTTTGGCAAGTGAATTAAACTTCGCCATAGAACACGAAACTCAAATGGCAATTATGAAACACGTCGGACTTTTGGCCCATATCTCCCGTGAACGCATACGCGATGAATTCACAAAAATAGTTATGTCGGATACTCCCGCCATTGCTCTTGACATGGCTTCTCGCCTTGGACTTCTGAACTTTATTTCACCGGAATTTGAGAAGGGGATAGGAATGGAACAAAACCAAGCGCACGCTTATACCGTTTGGGAACACTTGCTTCGCACGCTTAATCACGCCGCTAAAAAGAATTTTTCACTCCATGTGCGTTTGGCAGCTTTCGCTCACGATGTAGCTAAACCTCACACGCGGAAACGCATTAATGATCAGTGGACATTCTACAATCATGAAGTCCTTGGCGCTCGACTTTCGAGAGAAATTCTCTTAAACATGCGATATCCGAAAGATATTATTGAAAAATCAGTAAAACTTGTGCGCTGGCACATGTTCTTTTCGGATACCGAGAAGATTACCTTGAGCGCCGTGCGCCGCATTGTCAGAAATGTGGGGGCTGATTTGATCTGGGACCTTGTTGATCTGCGCGTTTGTGATCGCATCGGCACCGGCCGACCAAAAGAAACTCCATTTCGTCTACGCAAATATAAATCGATGATCGAAGAGGCTATGCGTGATCCGATTTCCGTCAAGCAGCTTGTTGTGGGCGGCGCAGAAATTATGAAACTTACAAATACCGGCCCAGGGTCGCACATCGGTTTCATTTTGGAAATTCTTCTCTCCGAAGTTTTGGAAAACCCGACATTCAATACTTGTGAACATTTAGAAAAAAGAGTGACGGGGTTATACGCACTGAAACCACAAGAATTAGCCGATCTTGGGAAAAAAGCCAAAGCTCAAAATGAGAGCGTAGAAGAAAAAGAGGTAAAGAAAATAAGGGAAGAATATAGGGTCCGATAGTTTCATGCTTATTTATATATGTAACATTTTCTGCAACTAATATATTGCGCATATCATATTTTTACATCTATTACTCACGATCGTAGTTAATAGATGCAGCACGATGTAGCACTGTGATAATAAAATGTTAAGTTAAAGTAGATCAAAATATTCTCGTAGGTACTTGTCATTTTCTATTTCATCGACAATCATATACAAAAGATCTTTCCCAACACCTAAATCTGTTTTCAGCAGTCCTATAATATCCTCGCAATCATAAGGATAGACCCAGACACTATCTTGCAATCTGAAGAAACCGGCTGAAATAAAGAGATGACGAATTTGATGTCGTACTTTTTTCTTTTTCTCCGGAATATCAAAGATGATTACTCGCCATTTCTTGTCCCATTTATGCGGGCGTTTGATTTGGTATTCTTGAAGTTCCCATAATCTTAATTTCTTTTCTCCATCTTTGGTAAGTTCGTATCTGCCATCTTTATATTCGAGTAATCCTTTTTTAACCAATTTACTTGCCGAAGATCGTACGATTTCTCCCTGACGTTTATTAGAAATAAGTCCGAGCTTTCCCATCGCCCCAATAACTTGAGGGGCGACTAACCCGATACTCAAAATTCCTGCTACTTTTACCGAATTCAAAATCAATCTCTGGATCTCTCCGCGTTTGACCCTTTTTCTATTCTCTTCTTCCAATCTTCCCATACATCTATAATACGCTATAGCGAGTTATAAGTGTATTGCTGGTATGCGAACAAATATGTATCAGTCACATTTTCAAATTAGATAATCGGCTCTGGTCGAGATTTCCAGACCATTTCAAAAATTACTACGTGGAATATATTTGTTTTGAAAGTGCATTATATATTAATTCAAGGTTAATCTGTATATTTATCCAGTCTCTTCGCTTCTGCCCACGCCAGTTCATATATCTTCTTCATAGCATCAGCGATTTCCGCGCTTTCGATGATAATTCCAAGCTTCTCGCGCCACGAAGCGATCATTACTTTATTGTCATAAATATTGATTTCCGGCGAAAAATAAAATTTATCGGACGGAATCAACGTTGATTCGCGCATTTCTTCTTTGTCTTTGCTTGCGCGCTCCTCGCCCACCGCGTTTTTAGGAATGATTGCTCTAATCGAAATTCCCCGGCTGGATCGACGTTCATAATAATTTGGAAAATAATTCGGCAAAGCCTTATGCATATCGTCAACATTGGCATAAGCCCGAATCGGCTCCGAAGAAGTCAGAGTATCCTCGTAAACATCAATCAAACCCTGCATTCCTTCGTAAAATCGCACCTTCGGCCTTCCAGCAACATTATGAAGCGATTTTAATTCAGGGATAATATCTCCCACTTCTTTCAGATTTTTTTCTTTTTCGCCGATCTCGCTTTTTAGTAAAGCCTCAATTTTGTCGGGCGTCTCCGCAATATATTCCTGCCTAGATTTCTTGCCCGAGACCGACACAAGCCCTTTCGTAACAAGCCCATCAAGCACGTCGTATCCGGTTGTCCGGTTTAAATAAGCCTTTCTAGTTATCTCCGAAACCGTTCCCTTTCCAAGCTCCAATAATGCCAAATAAATTTGGGCCTCATTCTTCGAGAATCCTATTGAAATTAGCTTGTCCTTCATATGGCTTAATATTAGGGCTATTTTTAATCTGTGTCAAATCTATTCCACAGAATCCAATAATTTCTTATTTCAAAATGCTATTTTGGTCTAAACTATTTGACAAATAAATCTCGCTATGATATACTGTCTACAGAAAGTCAGAAACAGTTCTTACTAACCAAATATCAAGGAGGAAATATGTACCTACATTATGAAGTCACGGTAATTGGAGATAAGGTTGGAGAGAGGCTAGAGCACGTCCGCTGCGAAAAGTTTAGCCTTGCTTTAGCCAAAGCATGGGAGACTTTCGCGCGATTTGGGCATGCTAGGGAAGTGGTAGTTTATGGGGAACTCGAAAATGTTCAGTGCGAATTGGTCGCACAGTTTTCCCCACCCAAACAGGGTAAATATTTCCCTCATCTCAACGAAGGGTCTATCCGGCTCTTTGGAAGTCTCCCAGATCCTTTCTAGCTTTCCCGGGCAAGGCCGTCACCCCAGAGGCTAAAACCCCGGGGAACGACAAGCCTATGTCGTAAAACTAGGCAAAGTGGCCGGGCGCTGGCCATTGAAATTCAAACGGCGCTCTTGGGAAAATCCTCCCAAGCTTCGCGAAACGCGAAAGTTCGATCACTCATCGAACACGGTAAAATAAAAAGCTTCTTGGAAAATCCAAGGGCTTTTTTGTTTATATTCATTTTTTTGCATCAAAAAACTCCCGAACAAAGTTGCGGGAGTTTTTTGTTTTCTAACTAGAAAGAAGCTATTTAACCGCCTCTTTAAGCCCTTTGGCTGGACGAAACTTGGGTACTCGCATTGAGGGAACCGAGATAGATTGGCCGGTGCGAGGATTTCTAGCTTGGCGAGCGGCGCGAACCTTGGTTGAAAAGATGCCTAGACCGGCAATTGAAACTTCGCCTCCTTTCTTGAGAGTAGAGATGATTAAATCAATGACGGTATCAACGACTTCCTCCGCCTGAACCTTGGTACCATTGAGCTTTCCGTGTACTGCGTTTACGATATCTGCCTTATTCATTTTCTGCTATTTTTATTTAATAATTCTGAATCTAAAGTATCAATAGACTCGCATTTAATTATATACTAAGCCATTTTTTTCCGCCAGAGGCGGACCAGCCGTGGAGGCTGGAAGCTTTTAACGGGCAAATTCAATTGAGCGAGCTTCACGAATCACGTTAACTTTAATCTCACCCGGGTATTTAAGCTCACTTTCTATGCGAAGAGCCATATCCCTAGCCATTTGTTTAGCTTCCAAGTCAGAAACTTTTTCAGGGAAAACAAAAATGCGAATTTCACGACCGGCAGCTAGAGCATATGCCTTTTCCACGCCTTCATACGAAAGAGCAATTGCCTCCAAATCCTCGAGACGTTTGAGATAACGCTCCGCAGTATCCCGACGAGCGCCAGGCCTCGAACCCGAGATAGCATCGGCAGTCTGCACGATGACAGATTCAATTGTTTCATATGGATATTCTTCATGATGCGACTGCATAGCCTTAATAATATTCTCGGAAATATTGAATCGAGCTAGGATTCTACGACCAATATCGACATGAGTACCAGAAACCTCATGATCTAGGGCCTTGCCAATATCGTGAAGCAGTGCGCCTGCTCTGGCAGTGGCCACATCCGCGCCAAGTTCCTGCGCTATCATGCCCGCCAAATGACTCATCTCTATTGAGTGATCTAAGACATTCTGTCCATAACTTGAACGAAAATGCAGACGACCCAAAAGCGAAACGAGTTTCGGATCTAAATTAAAAACTTCGCATTCGACAACCGCTTGTTCACCTTTTTCTTTAATGATTATATTCGTGTCGGCTATGGCCTTTTCCACAAACTCTTCAATCTTAGCCGGCTGAATACGTCCATCAAGAATTAGGTTATCAAGCGCCATTTTAGCCACGGCTCTGCGCACCGGATCAAACGAGGAAAGAGTGATGGAATTTGGGGTATCGTCCACTATAACCTCCACGCCAGTGGCACGCTCAAAAGCCCGAATGTTTCTTCCTTCTTTCCCAATAATCTTACCTTTCAATTCATCGGATGACAGAGACACTGTTGTACCCATCATCGCGCTTGCCGTAGATACCGCCAATCTTTGAATCACGGTGGAAAGAATCTCTTTGGCGCGAGCCTCCAGCTTTTTGTCACCCTCGGCTTCAAGTTTTTTCACGCGCACAAGCAGATTTTCTTCGGCTTCTTTTTGAACAGTGTCCAAAAGTTCTTTCTTGGCTTCATCATGAGATAAGTTAGCCACTTTTGACAACTCCTTCTGTCGTGTCTCGACCAATACCGCCACCCTTTCTTGTAGAGAGGAAGTTTCCATGATTTTTTTCTTCAAATCCTCCGCTTCTTTATCTAAATCAAACACACGTTTATCGAGAAATTCTTCTTTTTTAATCAAATGGTCTTCTGTTTTCTTCACTCGCTCATCACGCTCCTTGAACTCTTTCTGAATTTTTTGAATAATTTCTTCTCCTCGAGTCTCAGCCTCTGAAATAATTCGCTGAGCCTCCCCTTTGGAAGCAAGTTCCATCTGTTTGATGTCAAGTTCAATGGAACCCTTCTTACCAAGAGAAATCAAAATGCGCAACAAATAACCAAAGCCGATACCGGCAGATGCGGCAAGCAGGGCTAGAAGTAGCGCAAGTTTAAGAGACATATATGGTTTGAACGGCCAGCCAGACGTGCGGAATAGTACGGTAAAATCAGAAAAACCAACCTAAACTAAACTAAAACGGTTTCACCCGCCAACTGGCGGAAATCTTTATAAGTGAACAACCAAAGTCTACTATTACTACAAAATCTTGTCAATGATGCCGTATTTTTTAGCCTCTTCGGCATTCATAAAGAAATCTCGATCAACGTCTTTCTCGATTTGAGAAAGCGGTTTATTTGTGTTTTTAGCAAGTATCTTGTTCAGAATTTCTCTTGTCTTAATTATGTGTTTGGCCCTTATTTCTATATCTGTGGCTTGTCCGCCAACCCCTTCGGCCCAAGGCTGATGTATCATCACTTCTGAATTAGGTAGGGAACATCTTTTCCCTTTCGCCCCCGCAGAAAGTATTACTGAAGCGGCAGACGCTGCTATGCCAATACATATGGTTGATACGTCTGGTTTTATATGATTCATGGTGTCAAGAATCGCCAAACCCGCGCTTACAGAACCTCCAGGAGAATTGATGTATATGGAGATATCTTTTTTAGGATCTTCGGATTGAAGAAAGAGAAGTTGGGCAATCACAATGTTAGCCGTATCATCATCGATCGGTCCTCCGAGAAAAACGATGCGTTCGCGTAACAGTCGCGAGTAAATGTCGTATGCTCGTTCACCAAACTGACTCTTCTCTATAACTGTCGGGATTAAATAACTCATGGCAAGTAGCGTATAACAAAGAATCCGATAGTGCAACTATAACTATCGAGCCCTTTGTATTCCTTCTAAATTCGAAATTAAGAAGCGTTCAGTTCAGCATCCAGATTTTCAATATCCGTTGCATTTAGATCGGCTTCAATCGTGGCGGCTGCGTCGGAGTTAGTTTGTGTGTTGATTTCCTCAATCACTGCATCATTACCGGCGCGTTGACTCCAAAAATACAATCCGCCCAAAATTAAGATGGCTAAAATAACGATAGCACCTATGATAGGGCCCGCGGAACTTCCACCGTTATCATCCATATTCATGCTCACATTATTATTTTGTCCTTCTTCCATATTGATGATTTATTAACAATAATTACTCCTCGCTCCCAGAACTATTTGAATCTTCGATATCTATCTCAGCCGCGCGAAGCGAGCGCACAGCCATCATAAGATTTTCGTGTACTTTGCGTATAATTTCGCGAGCTTCTGTCGCGGCAGTACGTATTCTCTCGAAATTTTCGGCGGCTTTCTCGCTTGATAAGTCGATACTCGCGAAAGTGCCGACTTTTGTTCTAGCGTCCAAAAGATTCGTCTTGGCAAATGCAACAAACTTCTCGCTTTCGGTAGTATTACCACCTTGCGCTTTAACTTTTGCAATTCTAGATTCAATTCTGACAGTAATCTTCTCAAGACTTTCGATGGTACCTAGCATCACTTTAATAACACGCTCCACCTTGCGTTGAGCCACCCCTTGTTGAAATTCTATCCGCTTGGCCGTACTTGAGGCTCTTTTCGCTTCAATTTCCGCTCTCTTAGCTTCTCGTTTAGCATCCATTTCAGCCCACTTAGCCTCAAGATCAAGTTTCATTTGTTCGCGTTTCGCTTGAATTTCATTATTTGCAAACACCGGAGAAACAGCGCCGAGAGCAAGTATCAGGAAAAGAAATACGGATATGTGTTGTTTTTTCATTACTTTGTCTTATATCGTTTAGCGTATAATTCGAGACCTTCCTCAAAGGCAGCTTGGGCCTCTTTTTTACCATGGAAACCCTTAACTTCTACTTCTTTGTCTTGAAGCTTTTTGTAAGTCGAATAAAAATGATCAATCTCTTTCAATGTATGAGGATTGATGTCCCCGAGGTCAGAAATATTATTGAAGCGCGGATCATCCCGTGGAACTGCAATAATTTTATCATCCACGTCGCCAGAGTCAATCATTTTGAGAAGCGCAACGGGACGCGCTCTCACCAGAATACCGGGTAAAAGAGGGTGAGTGGTCAAAAGTATAACATCCAACGCGTCATCATCGTGCCAGAGAGAGCGCGGAACGAAACCGTAATCGAAAGGGAAGTCTTGCGCTGTATGTGCCACGCGATCAAGAGCAATCATTCCGGTAGATTTATCTATCTCATACTTATTTTTAGAACCCTTGTTTATTTCAACAATGACATTCATTGTTTCTTTGGTCCCAGGGTCTATTTCATGCCATAAATTCATATTGTCTTATTATCTGCTGGAACATCGCCCACTGCAAGTTCTTCGCCCTTGGCAGATTGAATATCAATTCTCCAGCCAGTCAGTTTGGCCGCGAGACGCACATTTTGTCCGCCCTTACCAATGGCGAGCGATTGCTGATCTTCGGAAACAGTCACCGTCGCGGACGTTTCCGCTTCATTAATTTCTATCTCAAGAATTTTGGCCGGAGAGAGAGCTTCCTCGATAAACTTTTTTGAATCGGCCGACCATTCGATGATATCGATTTTCTCGCCCCGCAATTCAGACATAACGGTTGAAACTCTTACTCCACGCTGACCAACAAGCGCTCCGACCGGATCAATATGACTATCCAGAGCAAGAGCGGCAATCTTGGAACGATAACCCGCTTCTCGCGCGATAGCTTTTATTACCACGGATCCGCTCGCTAATTCCGGCGTTTCAGATTCAAAAAGTTTCTCAAGAAATTTCGGGTGCGAACGAGACAAACGAAGAAATACCCCCCTTGGACTTTCTTCTACTCTATACAGATAAGCGCGCACACGCTCTCCTTGATTGAAACGCTCTCCAGGAATTTGTTCTTCATACGACAGAAGACCTGTAGCCCGACCCATGTCTACAAAAATATTACCGCGCTCAATGCGTTGAACCGTACCGGTTACAATCTCCCCCTCGCGCTTGCCAAACTCAGCCACTACTGAAGTTTTTTCTGCTTCGCGAATTTTCTGCATAATTACCTGCTTGGCGGTCTGAGCAGAAATACGACCGTAATCCCCTTTCGATTCAATAGGGAAGATAATCTCCTCATCAAGCTGGGCGTCTTTTTTGATTCTGCGAGCGTCTTCTATCAAGATGTGGTGTTCTGGATTGTAAGCCACGCGTATATCCTTGTCCGCCGTAGCTTTGGCGTCGGCAGAGCCTTCTTTGGCTTTTTCTTCACCAAAAATAACACGCGAATCATCAACTACGATCTTTACTTGGAAAAAATGTGTTTCTCCGGTGCCGGGGTCGAAAGTGGTTCGAATAATCTGGCCTTTCTTGCCATATTCTTTTTTATAAGCGGTCGCGAGCGCTGCTTCTATGGCCTCAATAATTGACACGCGCGGAATGCCGCGTACTTCCTCGAGTTCGCCGAGAACTGAATTTATGACTTTTAAATCAAACATAAATTTTATTTATTTATCAAAGAAGTCCGCCTTTCGGCGAACTTCTCTTCATAACCCTATTACTACCTCAGTATATCAAACCCAAAGTTTCTTGCAACCTCTTATGATAGAATTATCAAATCATGATGCGAAAAGTAGTAAAAATTGGCTCTTCTGTGGGGATTATTCTTCCTAAAGCAACTCTTGAGAGTATCGGCATAAAAGCCGGAGATCGCATTAAATGGCACTCTGATAGAAAAAACAAGGCGCTATCTTTTAAATTATTCAATAAATAATTATATGTTCTACGGAGGCATTGTCTCCGTATCACATTTTCCTCAATAAAAAATGGGAGGCAGCGGAATGCTCCTCCCATAGACACGACAACCTTTTTGGCAGCTCCCAAAGTAAGTGCCAAATCGGCCATATGTGGGGATTCGAACCCCTGAACGCTGGCTGCGTTCATGTACCAAGACCACTTGTTTGTCATGCCTGGTATCTTCATACCATAATCAAGTAGTTTTTACAAACACATGTCTCTATTTCCTCCTAGAATGAAATTTTTTGTGCGTATCTCTCAACTGTTTATCCGTTACGTGAGTATATATTTGAGTCGTCGTTATATTGGCGTGACCGAGGAGCATTTGGACGCTTCGAAGATCGGCCCCGTTTGACAATAAGTCTGTCGCAAACATATGACGCACCACATGCGGTGTAACTTTCTTGGAAATACCGGCTTTAATGGCATAGTGTTTGATAATTCTTTGAATAGAACGAGGGGTCACAGGAAACATTTGATCATTATCCAGATCTTTGCGGGCAGAAAGATATTTTTTAATAGCAGTCTTTGCTTCTTCAGACAGAAAGACCACCCGTACTTTTTCTCCCTTACCTCGTATGGCAAATTCATCGCTTGCCAGATTCAAATCACGCGGCAAAGAACAAAGTTCGGAAACACGTAAACCGGTGGAAAAGAGGCCCTCAAGAATTGCCTTATCACGCAAGCCCAATGGAGTTGAAATGTCCGGGGTACCAAGAAGTCTGGTTAATTCTTGCGGAGTAATCAGATCTATCGAGCGCTCACCAACCTTAGCGAGTTCGATTACTTCGGGTGAGAGAGTTTTAAAACCGCGCTTCGTCAAATATTTAAGGAAGGCGCGCAGGGCGATAAGATAATAATTCTGGGTTTTTTTCTTGAGATTCTTTCTATTTAACCAAAGACGATACTCCCTTATGTTGTGATCCGTAATGTCTTTTGGTGTTTTAGTTTTAGAATATTTTATAAAAACCGATAAATAATGATCGTAATTTCTGACAGTATTGAGACTTCGGCCTTTTTCAATCTCGGTGTATTCCAAAAATTCTCGCTTTAATCTCTCAAGTTCATTAGCATTACCCATGTCGCACAATATTATAACACTACTATACCCTAACGAAAAAATAGGGGGAGAGCATTTTCTTATAGCGACGAATTTTCCGGGTATTGCAGGAAATAACGAGTTTGTTTTTACTGCTTTTCAAAACGATATTTTGCAATGCCTGTCTGGCGTTTTCATCCCACAACTTGATTTGCTCGTAGAAATCATCTAGTTCTTGGATAATTTTTTCATCAAAATAGACTTCCATTAAAAAATCGCCGAAAACAACAAAATAATAGTTGTCTTTGGGAAATAGCGGCTTTTCAACAATATGATATTGAAGAAAATCACCCTGATAATGTTTCCGTAATTCTATATCAAGTGGGTCACTGTGAGATGAGACAAGAAAAAGCTGTCTTTTGTCCTTGTGCATAGTCTCGACAAACATTTCTTCTGCTTCACGCCGCGCCCAGAAGAACCATTCATGTGGGTTATATGCGAAGAGGGGAATATTTTTAGCATTTATCATACCCATCATATGAAGAGCGTGGATTCCGAAGACGTCGAGAGAATTTAGATTTTTAAAAAAATAAATAATTTTGTCGCGCCCTTTGATATTTAAGAAATTATCTACCCCAGCCGAGCCAGCATAGTAGTATTCAGCGAGCGAAAAGAATTCGCCCATGGTTTTAATCCATTGAATATTGAGCGACACCGATTTCCCATGCATGGCAATTTTTTCCTCACTTTTTAGTTTCCTCAACGTCTGATAAACCGCCTGCTTTGTAGTGCCCGCTCTCACAGCCGACACTCGTTTAATAATCTCTGTAGCTAAAAGCGTGCCTTTTTGGATTACCTCTAAAACTAGGCTCTCAACTGATTTATCCATAATTTCCATAAGGAGAAACTTAACATTAATACATACATAAGTAAACTATTAATTTACTTTACTCAATAATATAAGACATTTTTTGATTATTACTTCTATTTATTGTGAAGTTGATGCGGATAGTTCATTAATTGGAAAGGAGATCAGCCATGCCATTGTGTGGATTTAATCCCAAGATGCTCGGCGGACTGGCCATGTTTACCCAAGGACTCTACGAACAAGCACTCAAGCGCCAGAAGGAGGACGGTATCACGATCGGGCGAGCATTCGAGTTGGAGGTGGAAGAGATGAACATCTTCTACGCCAAGCTCGATGAGAAGTATTATGATGAGCTCCGGCCGAAGCACGACGTCGCCACTGCACAGCAGAAGCTCATCGAGTGGGCAGCGTTCTATCCCAAGAAGTAATCCGACCATCAAAGAAAAGGGGGGGGTTACGACGTTCTGTGGATACGATCCGGAAATGAGCGAGGGGCTCACCACGAGGGCCGCAACAACTTAGGTTGGAGCGGCCCTTTACTATTTTGTATTTGCGGGTTGCAATTAAAAACTGGATGTGCTATACTTGCGGAGTGATTTCAAAAACCAAGAAACAAAAACTCATCAAGGAGGCCGCCATTCACGAAAAAGATACTGGTTCTCCCGAGGTGCAAATTTCCATACTAACAAAGCGGATTGAGGAGTTGGCTAAACACCTTAAGACGCATGCCAAGGACAATCACTCGCGCCGAGGTCTGCTTGCCATGGTGGCAGGTCGACAGGCGCACATGAAATATTTGGAAAAGAAAAGCCCGAAACGCGCTTCAACTTTGCAAAAGAAACTTGGTTTAAGGAAATAGTTCGACAAGCTCACTACAAGTAATTTTAATAGATTAGAAAATTTAATGACAGTAATAAAACATAAAGCCCAGCGGGTCGGCATTTT
>ERZ1292629.3061-Hain-H43-01um-R1-3061-length-13284-cov-6_pt1 | contig 13284 bp, 16 predicted proteins | sample MGYA00564399_ERZ1292629 | MGnify/ENA primary metagenome ERZ1292629 (study PRJEB36523, sample SAMEA6512636) | groundwater metagenome | collected 2019-01-08 | study: AquaDiva: Metagenomics assemblies of 32 groundwater samples | reverse complement strand
ATACGAATTAGTCGCCGAGCGAAGCGAGGCGAACCAAAACTCTTTGACTTTTCCTACGTGGTGCGCAGGGAGGGATTCGAACCCCCGTAGCCCGAAGGGCGTCAGATTTACAGTCTGATGCAATTGGCCGCTCTGCCACCTGCGCTACAATTAACTCCGCTCTTCATCTTTATTATTTTTAATTGTCTCGGCTGTTTCGGTTTTATTTTCAAACAAACTTGGTTTTTCCTCGCCATTTTTTTGGCCATTGCCATTCATTTTATATTTTTTAACTTTGTCTAAATAACTATTCGTGAAATTGTCTAATTTCATTAAAATAAGCTTAAGTTTCCTTAATAATTTTTCCACAAAATTATTAAAGACGACATCGAACTTTTCCACCCGCAAATAAGAAAACAGACGATCAAATTTACTTCTTGGACTGATAATATTTTCAGTTATTTCATCACCAACTTTCGGCACTGTCCGAGCAATTAAATAAATCATTGTCCCCAAACTCAGCATTATAAATATTTGAAGGATAAAATTATACATAACTTCTCTTTTAAATTTCGTATCGGCAAAATCTTTCTATCTTGGTATTTTCTCCTAACTTCGCAATCGCTCGTTTGATTATGTCTTCCACTTTTATCGTTTCATCTTTAACATAATTTTGGTTCAATAAATCTTCAACGCTAAGCGGATCCATCGCCGCAATCTGCATAACTAAATCATGGGCTAATTCCTTAAATTCTTTTGAACGAGCGACAAAATCAGTTTCACATCGCAGTTCCAGTAAAACCCCCACTCTTTCATTATGGATATATGATTCCAAAAATCCAGCGCCGGTGGCTCTTTCACTCTTCTTTTGAGCTAAAATTTCGACAGCTTCGTGGATAATAGAAACAGCTTTATCAAAATCGCCTTTGGCGCCCTCCAGCGCTCTTTTGCATTCCATTACGCCCGCGCCGGTTAATTCGCGAAGTTTTTGAATATCTTCTTTCATAAGACCGGAGAATTCAATTTTTCAATTATTTTATTAATCATCCAATCAATACTCATTTTCGCATGGTCATTAACGGGAATCGGCCAGTCAATTAAATCCGGGTTATCATCGCTGTCTAAAATCGCCATTACTGGAATTTTTACTCTTTTTGCTTCATGAATGGCGGTGGTGTGCCCTTTAAGCGACGGGTCAATGACAAAAATGATATCTGGCAATCTTAATAAATTTTCCAAGCCAGTAAACATTTTTTTCATCCGAAAAATATTGCGATTAATCATCACTCGTTCTTTTTTGGTATATTTATCAAACTCCCCTTTTTCTAAATCGCTTTGGATTTTTTTAAAATACTCAAGCCGCCCACTTATGACTTTAAAATTAGTCAAAAGTCCGCCAATCCAACGCTCATTGATACAAGAAAAATTAAATTTCTTTGCCAAATTTTCAACCGCTTCTTTCGCCGCTGGCTGGGTCGCCACAAGTAAAATAGATTTCCCCTCTTTCACCTGATTTTTTAGAAATTTAGTTGAGTTATCTAAAGCCGAAAGTGTCTGGACCAAATCAATTATTTCAATCCCATTTCGGTTAGCGTAAATATACCGCTTGAACTTAGGGTTAGTTTTAGATTTTTTGTGGCCATACATTAATCCGGCTTTCATCATTTCCCGAATGATTTCTAAATTTTCCGCCGGCACATCTTCGGGAATCAAATCATCCTTTTCTTCAATATTAGACTGCTCGTTAATAGTTTGTTCTTCCATATCCAGTAACATTACTTCGACTTAACCCAGTAACTCAACTAGTCGGGTTACTGGGTAGACGAGATTTTATTTGATAATCTTGTTAAATTTTACCCAGCACACTACCTAGACATTGTTTTTAACAAAAAACAATGTCATCGAAGTAATGTTACTAGGCATAACAAATAGCCCGCTGGGCTTACCCATAAGTATATTATAACATAAGTAATTGTCAATTAAACTCAAATAAACTCAAATAATCATTTTATTTTACTTTTCCGCCACTGGCTGATTTTTTCATGGTTGCCCGAAAGAAGCACTTTTGGCACTTTATACTTTTTGCCCTTATAAACAATTATTTCTGGCCGGGTGTAATGCGGATATTCAACGCCTTTTACGCCTTTCTTTGCTTCGCTTTGAATAATTGAATTAAAATAAGATTCTTCCGTAAGCGATTCGAAGTTAATTGTGCCGGGAATAAGACGGCTAACAGCTGAAATAACAATCATTGCCGCAACATCGCCGTCAGTTAAGACATAAGGGCCAATGGATAATTCTTCAATTTCCAATTTCCAATTTCCAATTATCTTTTTTACTCTTTCATCAATGCCTTCGTAGCGGCCGCTAATAAAAATTAAATTTTTATATTTTTTTGCTAAGTCATAAGCCATTTTTTGATTAAAAAATTTGCCCTTGGCGGAAAAAAGAATAACTTTTGAGTTGCCTTTTATATTTTTTCTAATTTTATCAACTGCTTTAACAATCGGCTCAGCCATCATTACCATTCCCGCTCCCCCGCCATAAGGCTTATCATCAACCCGCCCGAACGACTGACGTCGTTCAGTCGGGCGGGCTTTTTTATGTTTAGCAAAATCACGTAAATTATGCGTTTTAATTTGGATTATTTTTTTGTCTTGGCTGCGCTTCAAAATGGACTCGTTTAAGTAAGAGTCAAAAATTTTGGGGAAAATTGTTATAATATCGAATCGCATGATTATATTATAAACCAAAAACCCCGCCTTTGAAAAGGCGGGGTTTTTGAATCAAATTTAAAGTTTAAAGGTTCAAATCATCAACTGCTCTGTCAATGTCGTTTCTTGGGCCTCTGGTTGAACCATCGGGCTCAAGAATCTTGAGATTCACTCTAGCATTATTTTTAATGCCGACAATTCGCAGTAGCGACCTTATAGCTTGAGCAGTCGAGCCCTTCCTACCAACGACTTGACCCATATCCAATGGATTCACTTTCAAGGTAAGAAGAACTCCCATCTCGTCTACCTTGCGGTCAACCTTAACATCTTCCGGATGATCCACAATGGACTTAACGAGAAAATCTAGAAATTGCTCATCTCTTGCGTTTGCGTCCATACTTTTATTTTCTTTCTTAATCGACCTTTGCTAATTACTAACTATAATAGCAAATTGTATCTTATGTGTCAATTTATACTTTTGTCGCTTCTCCAGGGTTTTCCTTTTTTGATAATTTCTTTTTCTTGTGAACCGCAATTTTAGCGGCCTTAATCAAGCCGTTTTTAACCAATAAATTATGAACTGTGTCAGTCGGTTGAGCTCCGACTTTTAGCCAATATTCAATTCTTTCTTTATTGAGATTAATTTCATCGCTTTTTGGATTCAAAAATCCGAGGTCTTCAACATAACGGCCGTTTAATTTTGACCGTTTTTCCAAAACAACCACCCGAAATGATGCCTGATTTTTTTTACCGATTCTTTTTAGTTTAATGGTTAACATAAGTAGAAATATAATAAACTATAATTAGATAAAAATCAATATCTATACTGTTTCATGCTTCAAGCTTCAGGGATAATATTTTCGAAGTTCCCTCTTCTCCCAGTGTGACTCCATATAAAATATCAGCCGCTTCCATTAAAGCTCGATTGTGGGTAACGATGATAAACTGGGTTTTTCTGGAGAATTCTTTTATTAGATCAGCGAATCTTTTGGAATTGCTTTCGTCTAAAGCCGCGTCAGTTTCATCTAAAACTAAAAATGGCGGGGGGCTTATAGAAATTAAAGCAAAAAGAGCGGCAATAGAAACTAAACTTTTTTCCCCACCGGAAAGCATTTCTAAGCTAGAGACTCTTTTTTTAGGTAAATTTAAATCAATCTCTACGCCGGATTTAATTTCTTTTTCTTCATCTTTTTCATTTTGGTTTTCCTCGCTATTTTCGCCATTATCTTTAATTCTTAATTCGTAGTTTTTAATTTTCAACTTTGCCGCACCTCCCTTAAACATTAATCGGAAAAACTTGCCGAATTCTTCATTAATTAAACGCAAGGAATCGTTAAATTCGCAGTGGATCTTTTCGTTTAATTCATAAATCATATTTTTTAAATCAATAATGGCTTTATTTAAATCTTCTGATTGATTGCTAAGGAAATTATAATGGGTTTCGGTTTCTTCAGCCTCTTTTACTAATAAAGCGTCAATTTCGCCGATAGCGGAAAGTTCTGAGCGTAATTTAAAAATTTTACGCTCCGTCTCTAGTTCATTAAAAGATTGGCCAATTGAAGAATCGGCATATTCATTAATATTAAAATTTTTTATCGTTTTTCCAATTTGCCGTAATTGATTTTCTAAATCATCAAATTTAAAATTCAATTTTTCTTTTTCAATAATAATTTTATTTTTATGCTCGTCTAAAACAGCCAGTTCTTTTCTTTTTAATTCTGCTAATTCAAATGTTTTCTGAAAATTTTTGTTAAATTCTTCAAGATTTCCCGTTATTTCTGTTTCCCGATTTTCCAATTCTTTCAGTTCTTTTTCCAAACTTTCAAATCTTTTCGATAAATCGTTTTTCGATATTTCTAATTCCGCCACCTCTTCCAATTTTAAATTTTTATTTTTTTTCGGCTGTAAAAATCCGGTGATTTTTTCAATTAATTGCTTTACAATATCTTTTAATTTTTCTAAATCAGAATGAGTTAAACATTCTTCAAGGGTTTGTCTGGCATTATATATAAGACCAAGCAAATCTTCATTTTCAAAATTACTAACACCATCATTTTTATTCACAGCCATAATTTCCAGTTTGGCTTCTAAACGGCCAAGTTCCTTTTCAATCTGCGAACGTTGACTTAACAATTCCTGTTGTTTGCCTTTAATCTTTTTAATTTCTGAATATTCTTTTGTTTGTGACTCGATTTTTTTTAATTCTGATTCTAAAATATCCAATTCTTTAAGCTTTTCACTAGTTTGTTTATTTAACAAAAGTAAAGTTGGTTCAATTTCCTTCTCGCTACTTTTAATTTCATGCAATTTATAAGAAAAATAAGATGTCTCAAGATTATCTAATTCTTTCTGGATATCAACTCTTTTTGACCATTTATTTGTTTGACGCTTAAGCATGCGTAATCTCGGGATAACCTCTGAAATCATCGCCTTAACTTTCTCTAAGTTAAAAAAAGTGAGTTTTAATTTCTTTTCTGCTTCAATTTTTTTGAGCTGATATTCACGCAAGCCCAAAATTTCTTCAATCATTATCCTCCGTTCTTCGGCTGTCGCTCTGACAAATAAATCGCTGTCTCCTTGGCTAATAATCGTCATCCCCTTAGTCCCTAACCGCGAACGGCTGAAAAAATCAATAATATCTTTGAGCCGCACTTCAGATTTATTCAGAAAGTATTGAGAAACGCCGTCTCTGCCAACTCGCCTTGAAATCGCGACCTCCTTAAAATCAATCGGAAAAAAACCGGAATTATTGTCAAAATACAAAGCAGCCTGCGCCATACTCAATCGTGATTTTTTTGGCGTGCCGTTAAAAATTAAATCCTCGGCCTTGGCGCTCCGTAAGTTTTTCGCCTCGCGTTCGCCTAAAAGCCAGCGAATAGCATCAATCACATTCGATTTACCCGCGCCGTTAGGTCCGACAATCGCTGTGATGCCAGAGGGAAATTCTAAAATCGTTTTTGAGGCAAAAGATTTGAAACCGTTAAGTTCTAATGATTTGAGAAACATGCCAAATTTATACCAAATCCTTTAACGCGTTTTTCGCCGCTTCAATTTCAGCTTCCTGTTTTGAGTAGCCATCTCCTTCGGCTATTAATTTATCTCCGAAATAAACTCCAATACGGAATATTTTTTTATGGTCAGGTCCCCATTCTTCTAAAACAGAGTAAGTCGGCGTCACTTTTAATTTTTCCTGAGCGATTTCCTGAAGATGACTTTTAGGGTCTCTGTAGAGACCAGATTCAAGAATTTTATCCACATAAGCGCCAATAATAAATTGCCTAATTATTTTTTTTACCTCGTCATAACCGCTGTCCAAATAAATCGCGCCAATTAAAGCTTCCATCGCGTTAGCTAAAATAACTTCTCTAGCTCTACCTGTATCCTTGGCTTCCCCCCGAGAAAGCAAAATAAAATTATCCAAACCTAAATCCCGCCCTATTTTAGCGATTATTTGATAATTAACCAAAGCCGCCCTTAAACTTGTTAATTGCCCCTCTGGATATTGAGGAAAGCGATGAAAAAGATTTTCGGTGGAAACTAATTCCAAAACAGCATCGCCTAAAAATTCCAAACGTTCATTATGGGGCGTAGCCCAAGAAGGATTTTCATTAAGATAAGAGCGGTGCGTGAGAGCCTCTTTAAGAAGGTCTTTATTTTTAAATTGAATACCGAGCTTTTGCTCTAAATTATTGAGATCTGAATTCACAATTTTTCATGAAACATGAAACCCGAAACACAAACAAAAATGTTTTATGTTTCAAGTTCCAAGTTTCATGACATTATACCCTTCTAACTTTCGGCGGCCTTGGACCGTTATGCGGAATAGGCGTTACATCTTTAATTGATAAGATGTTAAATCCTTGATTAGCCAATGATCTGATAGCGGAATCTCTGCCCGCGCCAACGCCTTTAACAATGACGTCAATATTTGACACACCTAATTTTTTTAATTTTTCGCTGATAACTGATACAACTTTAGAAGCGGCAAAAGGAGTGGCTTTTTTTGGTCCGGAAAATCCTAATGAGCCGGCCGAAGCCCAAGAGATTACATTGCCTTCCTTATCACTAGCTGTAAGAAGCGTATTGTTATAGGTGGCGTTAACATAAACTCTGCCAGTTTCCATTTTTCTGGAGCCAACTTGTTTTTTGGAAACCGCTTTTTTGGCCGCATTTTCTACTTTATCGGTTTCTTTTAATAATTCTTCTTCGGTTTTTTTAATGATTTTTTTCTTACCCATGTTTGTCGAGCCACTAGCCATTAGGGCGTTAGCCACTAGTTTTAATCACTAACGGCTAGTCGCTAGTGGCTAATCACTAACGTCTACTTTAACTCCGTTTTCCTCTTTCCGCTGCCGACTGTTTTTCTAACATTGCCCCGAACGGTCCGAGAATTAGTTTTGGTTCGTTGACCTCTTACTGGCAATCTTCTTGAATGCCTAATTCCCCGGTACGACTGAATTTCTTTGAGCCGCGAAATATTTTGTCTTATCATTTGCCGCAATTCCCCTTCGATTTTATAATTTTTTTCAATTACTTCTCTTAACCGGCTAACCTCTTCGGCTGTCAAATCCTTAGTCCTTTTATCAAAATTAATTTTGGCGGACTTCAAAATTTGAATCGCCGATGGCTGGCCAATACCGTAAATATAAGTAAGCGCTATCTCAATGCGTTTATTATCGGGAATATTTATGCCAATGAGTCGCATACGCTTCGCTTAATGTAATGCTAATATACTAATTCATACTAATTATACGAATAAATACGAATTCGTTATTATTAGTATCATTAGCACGTATTTGTATATTGGTATTACGTTTTTATCCTTGACGCTGTTTATGTTTTGGACTTTTTTTGCAAATAACATAAATTTTGCCTTTTCTTCGGACAATTTTACAGCTTTTGCAAATTGTTTTTATTGATGATCTAACTTTCATAATCGTCTAACAATTCTGCCTCTTTTTTTGTCCTCGCTTAATTCCACGAGCACACGGTCTCCGGGCAAAATCTTAATAAAATACATTCTCATTTTTCCCGAAGGATAAGCGAGAATGTCCTCATTTCCTGAAATTTGAACCTTAAAATTAGCAGAAGGCAATGCTTCAATAATAATCCCCTCCACTGGTTTCGGTTTATTCTTGTCGGGCATTTAGAGAAATATTAATTGATTCAAAAAATAAAGTCAACTTGTTGCTCGCCGATATTTCTCTCCTCAACCCGCTTCGCTCGCCCAGCGTGCTCGCTCGCTTGTTCCTCGGCTCGCTCCTCCCCGACCACGGGTCGGGGAGACCATGCCCGCTCGCCCCGTAACTCAACTCAGTTGAGTTTACGGGGCTCGCCTGCGCAGGTTTCGGAGAAAAACATCGGCTCGCTTTTTTTAAAAAAATAAGCGGCACGATGAAAATTGTGCCGCTAGGCTTATTCTTTAATCAACTCACTTTCTTGATATCGTTTCAGACGTCGCCGAGAAACAATCCCTGATAACGGTGCCAAAATAGGTCAGTGAGATTGTCTGGCTTTTGCCAAATACGCTCGCGCCCTTGAAAATTATCAAAGTCCCACCTGTAAGATGGCATCTGAGGAAAATTCTCATAGACAAGACCATTTTCATAATTCTCCTCGAACCTTGCAGGGCCACGACCACCATTGAATCGTTTGGCTGTGTAAGCGGTGTAAATAGACCTTTTCAGATGGGCCAAAACTGTTTTGTCATCACCCTTGCACCAACCATGATATTGCATAATCCATGCCGGGGCGCCATTAACGTAAATCAAAGTTTGGCCGCCGCTCCACTCGCCGTTAACTACATAAACATCGCGATAGTAAAGTTCGTCCTTCGCATATCTAAACATCTTCGCACCGGCCAATTCAGGGAAAGATTCCGCTTTTTTGCCGCTCGCATAGGTTTCTACGGCAGCCTCAAGAAAAAAATCCGAAAGTCGTTTCACGTCATATTTGGTCATAGCCGTTCTCCTTTCTTTAGTTTTTATGTTCTAGCCGGATATTATCACAATTTATCAAAATCTGTCAAATTTTTCGAAACTTCATATCTAAATAAAATAACGACTTACGATGTCGCTATATTTATCGGGTGTTGTGCTATAGCACAACACTATGCTATAGCATAGTGGCTAGATGATAAAAAAGTACAATTGATTATACTTTTTTATTTTTATATTTTCTAAATCTTTTCTGTAGTCAGCCCGTTGGAGCGAAGCTAAAAATTACCGAAGCGAGGAGGAAGAAGCGGGGAAATTGCGCTGTCTGAATCCCGAGCCGCAGCGAGGTTGAGTTCGCTATTTTCCGTCGCTTCTGACAACTGAGAGAGGATAATTTATCTGAGTGGAAACTCGCTGGCGAGAAAAGATTTAGAAATCACCTATTCCACCTCAATCTTCACCCTGCTTAAATCTCCAGGCACGTTTTTCACCCAGAACGGCCAGAAAGAAATTGTGGTTTTATTAATATTGGAAAAAGAAGAAATTATTGATTTTAATTCATTCGCGCTTTTGCCTAAGATTTTCTGTGTGAAACTATCAATATCTATCGGCTCTTCAAAAACGCTTTTGAAATTAATTGCGAAAGAAATCTGGCCCTTATTAAAATCAGCCCTGCCAGCGCCGTATTCCGCATCATAACTTTTTATTCTGAAAGTTTCGCCTAAACTACTTTGACCGATGTTTTCCATAAAATCTTTTAAATCAGATTCTTTAAAACCAATAGCCGAAGATTGTCCTTCTAAGAAAATCGTAAAGTTCCCCTTTTCATCAACAGTATTATTAATTTGCTCTTTTGTAATAATAAATTGTCTGGCTCCGTCGATAATCTTAAATTCAGGAGGTAGCTGAAGCGATAAAGATGATTCTGTGTAGTCTTTAAAATTACTTTCGGCAGTTTGCTTGGCTTTTTTAATATCATCATCAGTTGGATATGGCCTCTCGCCAATAAAACCGCCTGTCATTGGCTCGCTTGAAACACCGTAAAATCCTTGATATTTTGCTGACCCTTCAAAGCCGGGTATTGTAAAACGACTAACTGGACCAATATTATAATTAACGCCTGGCTTATCAGCTATTACTATTGCTTCAATACCTGAAGGCGTAATTTTACCTTCAACAATTTTTGCCGCTGGCACTGTTAGTTTTTGAACTAAACGGAAAATTTTACCATCAGACGTCGCAAATCTGGTGCTAGCTACTAAAACTTGAGGGCTGGAGCTATAAGCGTTATAAACAGTAATTTTACCGCCGGCCTTGTCTTCAACTGATTTTTTAGCGCTGGCTGGAAAAGACAGATTAAAATTCTTTTTTATAGAAAAAACTTCGGCTGGAATTTGTTTTTGCGCAGTATTAATTTTAGCGATATTTTTATTAGCTATCACAGAATCAACATAATTCCATTCAGTTTTTTTAGTAACAATTTTGATTTCAGCTTTTGCCAAGAAATTATTAGCCAAATAAAACCCGGCTGCCGCTAAAATTAATATTAACCCGAATAAAATATAAGCAATCTTCTTCCACCTTTTTAATTTAAAACTTTTCTCTTTTTTATGCTTCTCTTCATTCTTAAAATTAAATTCCTCCTTTTTTTCAAATTGTTCAATTTCTTTCTCTAAATCTTTTAATTTTTTTGGTTCTGGTTTGGGAATCGGCTCATATTTTTTAACCACTGGCACTGGTCGCGTCCGCCGGTTAATATCAAGCATTTTCTTTTTAATAAGTTTTTCTGCCATAGTAAGATTATACCACAATTACCAAAATATTCCTATATTTTCCCCCTAATTCGACGTAAACCCGCACCCAATGATTCTTCTTTAATAATCTGAAACTTACCTATTTCTGATGTTTTTTCCACGTGTGGTCCAGCGCAAAACTCCGCACTGATATATCCCGAAGCATCATTGGGGTCGCCTCCAATGAAATAAACCCTAACAATTTCTGGATATTTTTCTTTAAAAAAATGAAGGGCGCCGATTTTTTCCGCTTCTTCTTTGGGCATTTCTTTAAAATAAACAGGTAAATTATCCTTGATTTTCTCGTTGACTAAATTTTCCATTTTTTTAATTTCTTCCGGCGTTAATTTTCGATTAAAAGAAAAGTCAAAACGCAACCTATCAGAATTAATATCCGAACCCATTTGTTTAACTTCGCTGCCAAAAACTTCCCGCAAAGCGAGATGCAGTAAATGCGTGGCGGTATGAAGCCTAATAACTTTGACATCTTTACTATCTAAAGATAAGCCGTGCCCGCCAAATTTTTTCTCTTGCCCAGCGCGAGAAACTTGCTGATGTTTTTTAAATTCCTCATCAAAATCATGTTTTTTTAAATTTTTTATCGCACTAATCGGCGCTAATTCTTGAATTAATTCAAATGGCAAGCCGAAGCTTTCATAAAGAAGAAAAGCTTCTTTGGCGGTAATTTCTTTAAGTTGTTCTATTTTTTTTATTCCTTTCCCGATTGCCTCCTGAAACTTAACTTTTTCATCTTCTAAAACACCTAAAATTATTTTGGTTTCTTTAACCTCAGGATAAATTCCAGCGAATTTATCTTTGATAATTTCCACAGCCGACGGAAATAGATCTGCGTGAATATCATATTTAACAGTATAAGCCATAATCCGACGAAGCAGTCGCCGTAAAATATAACCAGCTTCTTTATTTAATGGTCTAATATCGTTAGCAATAAGAAAAATAGAAGCCCGGAGATGGTCAGCTAAAATTCTAACTAAGCGGTCGTTTAATTCCGGAGCTAATTCATTAATTTTATCTATAAGCGGTCGAAATACATCTGTTTCAAAAATATTATCTACTCCACTTATAACAGCCGTTAATCTTTCAAGACCCATGCCGGTATCCACTCCGGGATTTTCTAAGGGCCTGTAATTGCCATCTTTTTCTTTAAAAAATTCATTAAAAACAATATTCCATATTTCAATATTATCTACATAAATTTCGCTGCACGGTCCGCAAGGTCCACTTTCGCCAGTTGGTCCCCAAAAATTATCTTCTCTATTGCCTAAAATAATCTTTTCTTTTGGAATGCCGATTTCTTCATGCCAAATTTTATATGACTTTTCATCAAAAGGCGCCTCATCATCTCCTTTAAACACGGAAACATTAATGCGATTAGTACTTATGCCTAAAATTTGAGTAATAAATTCAAATCCCCAGTGAAGAGCAGCGCGTTTAAAATAACCACTGACGCTTTTGCTAATAAGTTCATCCACGCCCACTGGCCCAAAGGAAAAATTACCGAGCATCTCAAAAAAAGTCATATGAGTCTTATCACCAACGCTTTCAATATCGCTGCTTCTGAAACATTTTTGGATAGATACGGTTCTTTGCGAGCCAAAATCATTTAAGGCATTAAGTTCGGAGGTATAATATTTTTTAAACTGCTGCATACCGGCGGTTGTAAGTAATACCGACGGGTCATCAGGAATAAGAGACGAAGAAAAAACAACCGCGTGTTGTTTTTTCTTGAAAAACTCTAAAAAGGATTGACGAATTTCTTCTGAAGACATCTATTTAATTTTATTATTGAGCTGTGGAAGTAGCAATAGTGGAGGTAGCAGTAGTGATAATAGTAGAAGTAGCGATGGTAGAAGTGGTGTTAGAATTTAAAATTATTGTTGTAGTAATAACCGGCTGTATTGTATTAATTATTTCATTAATTTTTTCCTGCCCAGCTTCCAATTTATTTTCTAAATCAATATCATTTTCAAATTTATTTTTTAAATTATCAAAAAGCTCTTGATGTCTAATTGAAGTATCAACTACGTTATTGATTAATTTATCAATATTGGGATTTTGGCTGGTTGTCGTCACTTTTTGTAATTGCATTTTTAGTTGCTCCATATTTTCTTCATAATTATCCACTGCCTTAGTAATGGCTTGAAAATTTTTAGGAGCGACTTCTTTCATTTTTTTAATTTCCGCCGCACGTTCATTAGCGTATTGCAATTCCAATTCCACTTTCTTAATTGGATTAAAAGTGAAAAATTTTGTCAGCGTCCTTTGCCATTCTTTAAGGAAATAAAAAGGGCTTGAGGGAAGCATACCGGGATTTTTTATCCCCAAATCATCAGTTGTGACCTTGCTTTGGGCTGCTGCCGTAAGCGTTATCAGCCAATAACCTATGATTATTAGCGATAAAAACACTAATATTTTATTCATAATTCTATATTAGCATAATTGGCCATTATTATCAACAAATGTCATCAACAGCCATTAGTATTCCTCTAATGCCTTAGCTTTCTGATGAGCTTTTATTTTTGTTAATGCCTTAGCTTCAATTTGACGAATTCTTTCGCGCGTAACGCTGAATTTCTTGCCTACTTCTTCAAGCGTATGGGTAATGCCGTCTTCTAAACCGAAACGGAGTTTTAAAATTTCCTGTTCTCGAGGAACTAAGTCAACTAAAATTTCTTTGATTTTATTTTTTAGTAATGATTGAGCCGCTAATTGAGATGGAGTTAAACTTTTTTCATCGCTGATAAATTCCGAAAGCATAGAATCTTCATCGTCTTCGCCGACTGGCGCTTAAAGTGAAAGAACTTGTTGGTAAATTTTTTGAAAGTGTAGTACTTTTTCTAC
>ERZ1292629.3059-Hain-H43-01um-R1-3059-length-13289-cov-5_pt1 | contig 13289 bp, 26 predicted proteins | sample MGYA00564399_ERZ1292629 | MGnify/ENA primary metagenome ERZ1292629 (study PRJEB36523, sample SAMEA6512636) | groundwater metagenome | collected 2019-01-08 | study: AquaDiva: Metagenomics assemblies of 32 groundwater samples | reverse complement strand
AAGCAAAGGAAAACCTCGAAGAGCAGTATTTCAACGGAGAACTACCCAAGCTACCCAATCTGACAGCTCCTGGGGCCAAGGTCCTGATCTGGACGATGACCATGTACGTGGTCGGAGAGGTGGTAGCAACCTCTCCAGAGGTTGGTCAGGAGTGGATTGTTATCAAGGGTGGATCGTGGGTAGCGGACACGGGACGATTTTCGGACTGTCTCAAAGAAGGGAAGTTCTCGGAGTCGGAGAAGGTCCCAGGACACGGGCTGATCCAGGTGTTGAAGGAGAACGTGGTCCTCTGTCTGGAGTGGAACCACCCACTCCCCTAGTAGCAGGAACAAAGAGTTGGTGACAGGCGGAGAAGCGCTCTCCTGTCACCAGAAAGGATAACGAAAAAAACTACCATGGCAACAAAAAAGACCACTCTCGTTGAGCCGCTTACCATCCTGGATCTTGAAGTAGGGAAGCTGTACTCCTACTTCAAGATCGGTCACGGACAGTCTGGAGTGTACCTGAAAGATACAGTGAAGAAGCCAGACGATGATTCTGGTGGCAGCAAACAGGAGCCGCTCATTGATACAGCTACGATCTGGGCACTCCTGGCCTTCTGTGTGGAAGGTACTTTCGGGGATATGACTGTAAAGGTCATCACAACCGAGGGTAACCTCGGTTATCTGGACTTGAGAGCTGGCAAAGATGGGGACGAGTTCATGGAAGTGAAGGCAACATGACGAGAAGGGTAGAAGTTACTGGAGGAACAAGGGGTGAGGGTGGGGAGTTCATTCCCATCAAGTCAACGGTGGTTGAGGAGAAAGACCTAGCCATCCTGTTTCGGAGAGACTGGAAGCTGTGTGGCATGCCAGTAGTCAGAATCAGGAACTTGTTCTAACAACCAAACGGAATAATACTTCCCAACTCAGTTCTCGTGTGCTAAGGTTGTGTCTATGGCACAGCGAGTGTTTCTCAAGGAAAGTTCGGCAGTCCATTCGTACAGGTACGATCCCGACACCAAGGTTCTCACTCTGTGGTGGAAGGGGAGTCCCCCGAAGGCATACCTGTACTTCGGAGTCACGAAGGAAGAGATTGCTGGTCTCGTGTCTGCTCCGTCTGTCGGGGCATACGTCAACGCGATGATCAAGAAGTTTCACAACTACCTGGAGGTACCCAAGTGAAGAAGACGAGAGACTTCAAAGTAGAGAAAGGGACAAAGACGATCATCCCTCAAATCTCCGAAGAAATCAAGAAACTCTGGGTTGCTAAAAAGACATGCAACTGCGCTGATGAGTGCTGCGAGCAGGGATGTTACTGCGGCAAAGAGTGTGAATGTCAGGGCGGGTTTCTTCGGTTTTGCTAACAACCACCTAAAAGACAAGGAAACATGAGCTGGAAACTCTACCTGGATGACGTGAGACCTTGTCCTGTGGGTTTCATTCTGGCAACCTCGTCCAAAGAGGCTGTTGCTCTTGTTAGAGAGCTCGGGATGCCCGAGTTTATGAGCCTGGATCATGATCTTGGCAACGAAGATACCACCATGGCATTCCTCCACGGTTTGGTTAACGACCTAGAGATTACACATGTTCCTGACTATGTAGTTCACTCTGCCAACCCTGTAGGCAGAGACAACATCATCGTGTTCCTTGAGAGCTACAAGCGGAGATTGGAATAATAGTTCCCAATCCAAACAACTCGTGATAGGGTGTGATGACACAATGGAATTCAGCAAACAGCCCGAGTACATTTCCAGCATCAAGTCTGTGGTCATTCCTCCCCGACTTCAGGACAACCTCCGGCTCGGGATTGATGCCATTGATGATCTTTTCGGAGATGGCATCACTCCTGGAACTGTGACCCTGCTCACGGGACTGCCTGGCAAGGGCAAGAGCACTCTTGCCTACATGCTGGCTGATGCTGCGACCGGAGAAGCCATGAAGGGGAACAGACTTCGCGGTGCGTTCGTGGTATTCAACGGTCTGGAACAGAATCACATCGAGATGGCGAAACGCTGGAAGCAGATGGGGCTGCCTCATGGTTTCGCTGTCTGTTCCTATTCCAGCGTTGATTCTCTGATCGAAAGAGCAACCAAGGAAATCAGGGAGAACTGCGGTCCAGTCTCTCGTGATGGATTCCCGGCCCATGAAGCAGTGGTGTTCGTAGACAGTCTTCGCTATCTCACGATTCCAAGGCCCAAGGGTCAGCGTGGTAGAACTCTGTCTGCACAGAACATGGCCATCGCGGCCATGGAAAAACTGGTTACGTGGGCCAAGGACAATTTTGTGACGCTGTTCGTGATCGGACACGTTACCAAGAACGGGAAGTTTGCAGGGAAACAAGAACTGATGCACATGGTGGACTGTCACTTGCATCTCACGGAAGACTCGGACAAGGAGAGTCTCACGTTCAAGAAGCCTGTGGCAGTGCTTCTCAAGAACAGGATCGGTCCCACGGGACAAAATCGGGAATATTCGTTGTCCAAGACTGGAATCGAGTTTCTGGACAGTCTGGACATGGTTCCCGAGGACGAGGACTCCGACAACGGATATTCTGAGAATGAGGGCTAACATAAGAACCTGCAATACAAGATGCTAGGTTACAAAACATGAGCTATCGTTTTCGCTACCATTCTCAAAAATCAAGATTCACAGCAAGAGAAACAGGAACTATGTCTAGGACTGGATCTAAACTTGTGTCTGGATCTGGTTTGAAAACTGAATCTTTAGTTGAGTCGAAATCTGGAGCTAGAAGTCACGCCGAGGTTGACTCTTGGTTTGGACCACAGTCTAGGTCTGTGACCTCGTTTCCGTGTACCGTCAAGTGATAAAGCTCCGTTCTTAGACAAGCCGATGCTAGTTTGCGCTTCCCGTGCTGCAAGGCTGTTCAAGAAATCATCACACAGATCCCGAAGAACCATAATATGTCAATGTTCTATTGCACCTAACAACAACGGACATCCTATGTTCTCCAGGTGTTTCTGTGTGTCTAGCAGCAGAACCAGAACAAAACGTCAGTGGTCCATCTGTGTATCTTTTGTGAGACGGAATGATCTATAGTCAGTCTCAACTGCCGATTCGAACAGACGTGAGAACACGAGAAGTGCAGGCAAGAATCTTGTCTTGGACAAGTTTTGTCTGTCGATCCAGGGTCGAGTCAGCCCCCATCTCATGGCCGAGCACGAGCACGGTCTGCGTCTTGGGTCACAGCAGGGTGCGACGAGGGTTGACTCTTGGCTAACTGAAAACAGTTACCAACTCCCTATCTTCGTGCTACACCCACAGGAGAGAAAGAAGGAAAGAAGGAAAGAAAACCATGAAATCTCCCTGTATCGAAGTGTGGGCTCTTACTCTGGTTGGAGTTGGCATCAGTTATCTGCTTGGGTTCCAAGCAGTCAGCATCATGGCTTCTTGGATGAACTAGAATGTATTTACACAAAAACAGAGTAAGAAATAGTTTCTCGCAATTTTCAATACAGTGCAAGAGACGGATAACGCTCCCAGCTAGATTTTCGACGGTGTGTGATCAGGAGGTGTCCTTGTCTGAAACAAAAAACGGAGGCGAGGATCTGTCAACTGTTCTTGGAAGGAAAGTATCAGAGAGTTAATTAACCCAATGATGATGACTTTTTTCACATGGTATCTTTGGTTTGCTAGCTTCCTGATGTCAACCAGTGTCGTGTTGGTAAGCGTAGCTTTGTTTGACTTGGTGAGGAACTCACCTGACCAAGCCAACATTGCTGTGAGAGTTGTAGCGTTCAAGGCTCGTGTGCCAGCACTCATCGCCATGTATGTCACAGGAGTCTTGACCCTTCTGTCCATGGTCGTACAGTCGTTGACACGATGACAACAAGAACCCTAAGATCTGGACAAGTGATATATGTTAACAATGTGGTTTCTCCCTGGCAGCAAGTTCTGGTAATAGGACGAGTGACCAGGAAGACTCTGACACTGTTGACCGACGAGGTGTTTCTAGCTCCGGTGGCAACCGGACCCCCGGACTCCTTAAAGCTAGATCCTGGAGACAAAGTCAAAGTAGATGGCAAAAAGTACACAGTCGGAACCACAGCATCGGGAGCGCCGAAGCTAGTCCCGGAAGGACAACTGGTGGATCAAGAGGGGTTAAAGGATCTACTGGCCAAAACCACATGAAACAATCTTCCGAAACAAAGTCATCAAAACCCGGAACAAGGAAACTTGATTCTAGGTCTAGGTCTGGGTCTTGGTCTAGGTCTGGGTATAGGTCTGGGTCTTGGGCTGGGTCTGGGTCGAGCCCGTAGCAAAGATTAGTTGCACAGTCGGGATCTCCAAGACTAAGGGAAGGGGGGTATGACGGAAATCAGGGAGTGAGAAAAAACCAGTTGAACCATCAGCAAACAAGCCTCAACATAGAACGTGAAAGGGAACGGCAACAGATGAAGAAAGAGATCGAAGGAATTCTGGCCCGTGCAACCTCGGAAATCATGGACGTGTTCCGCAAGACCGTGACGGAAGGGCTCGGGGCAAGCGAACCCACCGTCTCCAACCACGTCCGCAGGCCCAAGGAAGAGGTGGCAAAGGTGTCTCTGGGCATCGAAGAGATCCTCAAGACCACCGTCGAGCCCATCGGCGCGGGCGCTCTCGCGGAACGGCTCAAGGTGGACCCCGGGGCGGTCACCTATGCCCTCCAGGGGCTCAAGAAGAAGGGAGCCATCTCACAGCACGGCTCCCGGCGGGCTGCCATGTACACGGCCAGAGCTCCCAAGAAGGTCACTCCCAAGAAGCCCAGGACCCAGAAGACCCCTCCCGTCCAGCAGTAACCACTACAAACACAGGCCAGTTGGTTGTAAACTGACTCGCGTGGATGCCTCCATCTTCTTCACCATAACCCATCAGACAGTTGTTGCGTCATTTGTCAGGGCAGTTCGCTCATCCAGAACCACATGGCTTGCCTGTAAAAATGATAGCCAGCTATCAGTTGCTTTCATCATCACAGGTCAGTCTTCTGTTAACAGACGAAGGTGTTCGTCTGGCCGTGTTGTTTTTCGGGAAAGAAAAACCGCTGAGCAAATTTATTCCTGTGTCAACATGCGTGTAAAGTGCAGCATTTCACGTTTCAGTGCCAAAAGGCAAGCCTCGTGAGTCAAGCACGCATCGTGTCATTCGTCGGGTTGGTTTGCTCGTCGAGAACCATCTGGCGGGGTAATAGGGGTAATAGTTCGTCATTTGCTATCACGAATCAGTCAACCATCGAAAATCAAGATTGTTCATTCGGGCGCGTTGCGGTTCATGGAACGAGAAATGTCGTGACACGATTTCAGTCCCACAGCAGCAAGCGTTCGGTGTCTAAGGCTCGCCATGACATGAAACAGAAGCCCAGATAAATGATAAGTTGAAAACTCATGAACCACTCTTATAGCAAATACCTCTTGATTGTGAGAGGTACAAGAAGTCGAATGGTCCTCGTTCGATCAACATCTTCTGTTGGTGGTGTATACAGAACCACAGAGCAGCACAGATCAATCGTTGGTGTGTCTGGACATAGATCCAGAACAAACGAAGTAACTATCTCGTGGGTTTCCGAAGGATAAGCCATGTCTACTGAGAAGTCTTACTGTCGTTTTCACCAACAAAACACAGCTCGGGTAACACGACACACAATCGGCCGCGCGGATTCTCGCGTTTACTATCAGAGCCATTCATTTGTCTGCAAACATAGAGTGTGGTCAGAGACCACTCACAGAACTATTGACTCATCGGTGGATGGTTGCACCATCAAGAGTTTATGCTCGACAGGCGATTAGCACAGTCGTTCGGAGTGACAACCTCGAACTTTCTGTCGGGAACCAGAAACATGGACAAACCATTGGACCCTCGGAGCATGGTTACCCGATGCGAAGTCCAACTCCCTGTCTTGTAGAATCCTGGTTTGTTCAGTCTTTTGTTTGCCAAAACAATGTTGACTGTCTTAGGAGTCAAGATCAAGTCCCCTGGTTCACACTTTTCGTATGCAACGATGTTTGACATCGGGACAAGGTCCCACGGACTATAAAACCATGTTTCTTGCTCTGAGTATTCCCAAGGGACACTTGGCGTATTCGTCTCTTTGTTGAAGTTTCTGTAGAACTTCAACCCGACTGCAAAAACATGAATTGACGAATGACCATATTTTTCTCTTGACCACTGTTCCATGTCTTTTACTTGCTCTTCGGAGTGAAGCAAAGAGAACATGCTGCCACGAGGGTATGTGGAATACGTGATGTATGAAGATACAACCCCAACATAGCATTCTTGTGAACTTGTGGTGGTTGTTGTTGTATCTCCTAGTGAGAGATCCTCGAACAACTCAACCAAGAACTTGTCAAACCGAGCCGTGAGTTCCTCGGCTTGAACTGCTCTACTGAGAGCTTTCCAGGAGGTTTTTGTTGTTTGTGCTTGTTGAAATCTGGATTCTAAGAAACAGTGCGTCAACACCCTGGGCCTTACTAGGACTCCAAGAGTGTTGGATGTAAAGCGCACTACATTAGTTAACTATCAGTAGAAACTGACTGGATTCGCTTTGTCGAGATGTCGCTGCAACGTTTCAAGCAGCGTTCTTCCCTGAACTCCTGACAGCTCCATTGTTACCGTGGAACCATCTTCATTCATCCTCACAATCTCAATCACCTTCCCTTTTCCGAGTCCTCTCTGTGTTACTCTCACACCGAGACCGTTGTCACAAGACAACGGATAAGCCACGTCTCCGAAGAGGCGGTCTCTCTGGAGTGCATCATACGTTCTGGTCTTTGTTTCTATCATCGCTATTATCTAGCTCCCTTGTAGGTTCTGACTGTATCACCTTAGTTTTCTCCTTTAACCTTGCCTTTGGTTTCGGAGGCTGCTCCTCTTTCTTGGGTTGAATTGTGGTGGGGAACAAGGACATGTCACAGTCGAAACCATTCTTTGTCATTGCTTCCTTGAACTGCTCGACGGTGGTTATCCCATGTTCAGCATACCACTCTTGAGGTGTTCTCCGTCTCTTTTCCAGGAATCTTGCAAAGTTAAATCCCATTTTATTACAGCTTCAATCTTCCTTCTCGGACCAGTTCCTCATATGCTTGTTGCAACACATCTTGCAGCGAGTCATAAGTATCTTGGTTTTTCAGGACACAGACATCTGGTGCAAAGCCAGTGTCACCCAAGCCCAGCGTGATCTGTTCTACCAACTTTGCCATGGCTCCCATCAATACGTTTCTAGCAGTGGCGTGGTTCATAGCCCAGCCAGCAGTTGACATTTTCTTTGCTACCTTTCTAAAGTCACACCCATCCGTTAGTGTGACATAGTTGCTCGTTGTACTGTTACTGGGGTTCATTGTTTGTGTTTCCTTGTTCTACGGTTGTTATCACCTTGTATCTCAAGAGTAAGATAGCTTGGTCTCGTCTGGGGAGTTTTAGCAGAGCTTCTTTTACTACCCCGACTGTTTCATGATTTACAAGTTTCCACTCCGCACTTGTGGAACACTCTGGTGCAGTCAGTGTGTTTGTCAGCAATGATCCACTTGGAGATGTGTCACTTAGAGAAACAACGTACTTCGATTCCAACATGGTCTTGACGTTCTTTTTCATCTTTGGAGTTAGAGCGTCAACCGCTGACGTGACAGCTTCGGGAGTGTTGTTTTCTCTGAGAATCTTGTTGTACAACACTCTTACATTGTTAGGAATTCGACAGGTCGCTTTGTCTGTTAGCAAGAACTTCCGAATATGTTGTCTGATCCAGAAGATGGCATAAGTGCTGAACTTAAACCCCTTCGTTGGTTCAAACTTTGGAATTGCTTCCATCAACCCTAAGCAGCCTTGCTGGATCAAGTCTGGTCTAACTGTCTTGATGTCTGGTACTTGTTTGTAGAAACGATCGACCACAAACGAAACGAGTTTTAGGTTTCGTTCTACTATCTTGTTTCGTAAGACAAGGTCGAACGAGACAACTTTACCTCGTTCGTCAAACACTCTTGTACCTGCAAACTCCACGAACAGGTCTCTGAGCTTTAGGTCATCAAACTGTGGATTCGTCGGTATTCGTCTTGGCACTCGCTTTGCTACTGTTTCTAGGTCCTTTGGTGTAAGCAAACTCGTTTGCTCTCGCAGCCCACTTGAAATAGGTCATGACCGCTTTAGACTTCACCTTGTTGAAAGAACTCAGATTAACTGGAATTCCTAGCTGTTTTCCAACGTCTAGCCCAACGGCCCAAGCAGCTAGTTCTTCTTCAACTCGTCCAACTCGGTACTTGTTTCCCCCATAGCTTTTCTTCTGTTTTGCTTCTACAACATCTACGAATCGTTCTCCGTAGTCGGTTTGTTGAAACAGAATAGCATGACCGATTTCATGGAGCAACGTGTAACAAATAGTCTCTCTCGAAGACCTGGTTGAGTTGAGTTTGATCTTCATGGTTTCTTCGTTGACCTCGTCCGTGTTACCGGCTCTCAGATCAACTTCCCAACCTTGCTCTGTTACCCAGGCAACCAGTTTTTCGAGATGTTCAGACCACAAGTTTCGTACTTGTCCCATAAACCTGCAACCATTTTATAGAAAAGGAATGTGTTGTTTTAACCAACAAAGAAACAATTAACCACTTCTCCAGAGTTTTCTTTGAGAACAATCAGAACTGTTCCGTTCTCGATGAATTCTGGAAAATCTTCTGAGTGTTCGACAACCAAAACCCGATCGTATCCCGCCCGTCTCAGAGCTAGGTGAACCTGCTGAACTGGCTGTCCAACGAAATCCTTTAACCTCTTCACCCTATGGTCTCAGTTTCAAGGTGTTAACACTCGACTGATGGAAATCTTCTTGTTTTTGCCAGACGGAAGGGACGTTTACAGTACCTTCTTAAATATCCTGCTTAGCGGAACCCCGGAGCCAAAACTACCATTGTGGATAAAAACCCAACCTGCGAAACCCGTCTTAGCTGAGATCACCTTGGCAAAGTATTCTTTGTTTATCTGTCTCCACTCTACGAACAGGAACACCTCTCCCTTCTCCACTCTTTCACGTTCTTCATACTTGTTGTCTAGTTCTGCGGCTATTGGTAGACTATACCGACATGGAGAATACAGACACCCAGGAACCAGAAAACTTGTGTCGTATTCAGTAGTTTCAAAGAACATCATGATGGTAGTCTTCAAACTTCATCCAAGGAGCTAGTACAATGTAAGCTAACTGTTCTTCGGTAACTACCTTGGCCCACTCTATTGTTTTTCCGACGTATGATTGGTAGTGTTGCTCTACGGTGGTTATCAACCCAACAAACATGAACCAGTCACCAGTCTCTAGTTTCTTTGTTAGCTCGAACTTGCTGCCAAGTTCTGGCCTGTCAAACAGGTTTATCCTTTGTTGTGTGTTGATGTACAGAAAGCCAGGAGTCATCGCGTCCTAGATCAGTCCTTTGTCTACAAGCCAACTATACTCATGAAGCAGTAATATGTGATGGATGTTCTTTTCTTGTCCCCTCTCTGTTCTATGAGAACAGCCAACACACCTCCAACCAGTTACTACCTCTCTGAACTCAGGAAAACTCATCTTCAAGCGGGTCTCTGACAAAAGGTAAATCGGAACTGTGTGATTGTGTGGCAACCACCAAGGACAACAGTCCTTGGTGTCAGTGTTTGTGATAGTGGTTTTGGCTGCTGTTCTATACACCATGTCTCGACCTGTTCATGGTCTTCACTCTGGATTTGGCTGTTACCCACACCCTAGACCTCTTGGGGTATCCTACGTGTGAGCCAACATTGAATATTGTGTCCCTGTTTCTCCAAAAGGTAAAACGCCAGATCTTGCTTGTAGACCATGTTTTCAGGTGTTTTTTATCCACTGTGGAACAAACCATTAGCCATGTTTTGATGCCTGTGATTCCAAACTTACCTCCGACCACGGATGAGATCGAAGCCCGGAGAGAGAATTTGTTCAATAGCTTCCACCGCGACAGGGTCGAGATTGAGAAGTCAAATCATTGACCTCGCTTGAAACCCATATGCTGTCCACTACGGATTTGTTCCTGTGTCGGTCAACCCGTGATCTAGCTCTAAAACTCAAACTTCTTGTTCCTGTGAAGGTATAGTTGTGTTTCGTTCTAACCACAGACGGAAAAATCATTTGCTTGTTCGTGTGAAATAGAATCCTTTGCCATTCACTTCAAATGGATAGTACAAACCCGAAGTTCCTGTCCTGTTCTTTTCTACGCAAGCGATTCTTTCACCATATGTCTCACTCTGATGGTCCCTGTCCCAGCCAAGGTGCAAGTGAACGTCAACAATGTGTTTCAGCGCTTGTTTTCCTTGGAATTCCCCTTTCTTGTTGACGTGGCCAAGGACAAATACAACCGCATATGATCGCTTGGCCCAGGTGGTCAACTCCTGAATTATGTCAACCTGTAGATTCTCGGCACCCTTTGGTCTTCCTCTTCTTACTTCTTTTGGTTTCATCTCAAGACACGGAAGAGAGTCAACAAACAAAAACAACTGTCTGCCGGGATGTGAGCTTTCTATCTCTTCACACTTCTTGATCAACAAGTTTACGTCTGTTTCATAGCTCGGAGTAAATCCATGTTTGAATCCAAGACGTTTTGTTATTCTTCGGACCTGATAGAATGACTCTTCAAGTCCGTTATAGATGCAGATTCCCCCTTTGTTGACCTTGCCTAGCTTTGCAGCACCAGTAATCGAATCTGCTAGTCGAATGGCCAGAGAACTCTTGCCTGATCCCGGTAACCCAGTTAACAGACAAACAGTTGAAGGCATGATGCCATCACCTGAAAACAACATGTCAATCTCTGGCCATCCCGTTGAAACGTTGTTTTCTAGCTTTGGTGGGATTTCAATGTCCAAGATGTTCGTTCTGTTGTTTACTGGCGGATTTCCTATGTCTAGCTTCATGGAATCAGATGTTACAGCCCTACTTCAATCCTTTAATGCGGTCTTGGATGTCATGATGTAACTCCACGGACCAATGGTATACCACGTTTTCCCGGTTAGTCTTTTTCTGATCTGTGCCCACTCAAAGGCACCAGAAACGCTGATCCCGTGGTCATCCACAAAAGAATACGCTTTTCTATTGCATTCACTTTTTTTCTTACTCATCATCTGGTTTCGGACCATGAAGAAGATTTCAACCGGCGAAAACCTGCGCAACTATAGTTGCGATAGCTAAACGATCTTCCTACAACCGAAGAACGACTGAACTGACCGATACTTCTGTTACTAACCTCCAGGCAACCATCGTACCTTGAACTTGCCCAAGATACGTTGCAGCACATAACTTCGCTTACGATTGCCACGAGTTTTCTAGTCTTGTGTCCACGTCTTGGAACACCGACCATAACGCCCATTAACACCGCTGATATACCTAGAAAAGATAGAGCCTCGGATGCGATGACCATCAACAGTGGAATGGGTTGCTTCGCTTGTCACCCTGTCTCCTATGGTTCTATAGAAAGAATAGAACAACACGAGTGATGCATCTTGCTCTGATGTTCTGCTCGCAGTTGTCATGACCTTGATATATGGCTGCAAGAAACAGGGCCATATGAAGGATGAAGAGTTCTGCTTAAACTAACTTGCATAGCGTAAACACAACTGCACGTTAATCGAAGATCAACATTGGACCAGATCATCTTTCTGATGTTTCTTTTTCTTCTTGGGAAAAACGGCCGTAACAAACAAAATCCGGTTATTGATCGTCTTATTCCCGACACTCAGACCCCACAATCCCCAACAAACTAGCACGAGCTAGCACAGAACCACCCCAACGACCGCGAACGAAACTTGTTAACAACCGCGAAAGCACTAGCACCCGACTCCTCCTTCTAAGACAGTTATACCTGAATCCTGCCACCGATGTTTCAACGGGATCATCTCGTGATGAACGTGTTACACTCTCTCGCATTATCGAAACCCATTTACGGAAGAACGAAAGTAAACCCGATTCGACCAGTTCGAATATCCACTCAAACAACTCCAGTACCAGTATCTCGCAGCACGAGAAGCACTTTGGTGATTGAAAAGTGCACAGGGTCACTATATCTGGGTCTGGGGTTGCTGTATCTGGCATTCCCTTTTCATGGTTGCACAACCAGTTGGCGAGTGTTAATGTACTCTCCTATGGAAGACAACGACTACACAGGCATCCTGGCAGACTGTGATCCCGGAACGTTCGTGGAATACTGTGGATCAACCTGGGAGGTGAACGAGCAGGATCGTGAGCTCGACCTTACCACACTCAAGGCTACCGGAAAGTGGATGGCGGTGTTCCCCTCGTCTACTGTCCGGGTTGTCATCCCGACCTAAACAACTTCCTAACCCCACGAGTCGGTGGTATAAAGGGAGTACGCAATGGCAACCCCGACTGTAAAACTGGTCGAAATTGGTGACTTGACCTTCAAGGTCACGTTGATGGTCACTCCCGGGTTTCCTGGGGTCTATGGAGGCCCACCGGATGCCTGGGAGCCTCCCGAGGGGCCAGAGGTAGAATCGGAAGAGGTGGAACTCGTTCGTGAAGACCTCTCGCTGGAGCCCTTCTCTATGGACAGCTTCGTCGAGAAGTTTGGAGGGGACGAAGCCTATGAGGGGCTGGTAAATAAAATGCTGGAAGACATGGACTTTTCAGAAGACGAGGAAGAAGAAAGGTAACAACATGGTATTCAAGAAATACAACAAAGACATGGACAGGGCCAAGAAGGCTGCTGATGCTCGGATCAAGCCCTTCCAGAAGAGTCTGACCTTCGGAGATCACTTCATTCGGTTCATCTCCGAGGAAGATGCCGATGAACCCTTCGTGATCTACCACCGCGTGGTTGAACTTTCGGAAATCGACAAGAGCTACAGGGGATCTGTTCGTCGCGAAATGAAGGAAGGTTCCTTCGTGTTCTGCCGAGCTTTCTCTGTCATGGAGCTCGAGGGAGAGCTCGGAAGTGTCCACAGGAGCACCGTGGATATCCCGATCACTCCTGAGCAGTTCAAGGCGTTCGAGCAAGCGGAGTGGCCCACGGATCTCGACGCAGTCCGGTACATTCTCGGGAATTCTGCTAAGACTCCTGGATCTGCCTAGCTCGTCGTTTATCTTCTCAATGTCTCGGATCAACAGTCCGAGACATGACCAAACCTACAGTCAAGTTAATCGGAACCGATGGCAACGTGTTCGCCATCATCGGAAAAGTGTCAGCCGCTCTTTCAAGAGACAAAGCCGAGGAGTTTTGTTCTCGGGCTTTTGAGTGCAAGTCATACGACGAAGTTCTTCTCCTTGCCGGAACCTATGTAGAGATAACATGAACCAGCAACTAGACCTAGACCAACTTGCCTTAACCC
>ERZ1292629.3057-Hain-H43-01um-R1-3057-length-13291-cov-5_pt1 | contig 13291 bp, 13 predicted proteins | sample MGYA00564399_ERZ1292629 | MGnify/ENA primary metagenome ERZ1292629 (study PRJEB36523, sample SAMEA6512636) | groundwater metagenome | collected 2019-01-08 | study: AquaDiva: Metagenomics assemblies of 32 groundwater samples | reverse complement strand
TAAGTTTGCTCCGTCAAATTATTTGTATTTTATCAATAGACTTATTACGAAATAACCTTTCCTACTGCAATCCCCAAAGGGAAGTCTTCGACTCCCCTTCGGGGCTTTCGCTACGAAAAATTATTTCGTAATAAGTCTATTGATAAAATACAAATAATTTGACGGAGCAAACTTACCTGACGGTAGGCATGGCACCGAGGTATTCTCAGCTACTCTGCGGGCAAGCTAACATCTTGGAATAAAATTAATATATATTTATGCAAAATGAAAATTTAGAAAGAACAGAAAATTCAGCTGAGTTAGTTGAAAAGCAACAATCTACTGGTGAAATAATTACAAAAGCTATCCAAGCGCTTGATTGGATTCCAGTCACTGGCACGCAACATTATGGTAACAAACCAGATCTTGACGAATTGATCAAAAATGCGCTCAGCACTGCCCTACCCTACCTAGAGCAATTAACTAAAATTTATCCTGATGATCAAAATTTAGCCAATCTATACGGTCGCACCGAGCAATATATAAAAGGATTCGATTCGCAAGGCTATCAAAATTTCACCAGCCATGCCAATGAAACCATATCATATTTATTGCATTTGCAAAGAGATCGCAAAAAAGAAATATAGATATGTCCAAGAAAATTAAATCAACTCAAAAAAAAAGTAATTGAAGTTAAAAATTTATACAAGCGGTATAAAAATGTAACTGCTGTGAATGGAATTTCTTTTTATGTTGAAAAAAATACTGTCTTTGGAATCCTTGGCGAAAACGGCGCTGGCAAAACCACCACGCTCGAGATGATTGAGGGGTTAAGGAAACCAAACAAAGGCGAAATTAAAATCCTTGGGCACAACGCGCTCAAAGATTCGCAGAAATTAAAGAAAAGATTGGCGTGCAATTACAATCAAGCGCTTATTATAAATTTTTGACATTAAAAGAAATTTTAGCACTATTTGGTAGTTTTTATTAACAGCATCAAGACCCAATTGAACTTTTAAAAATGGTTGGGCTAGAAAGTAAGGCAGATACATTTATTGAAAAATTGTCTGGTGGTCAAAAACAAAGATTCTCCATTGTCGCGAGCCTTGTCAACGATCCAGAGCTAGTTTTCCTTGACGAACCAACCACCGGTCTTGGTCCACTCGCGCGTCGAAATTTATGGAAGCTAATCACCCAAATTAACAATCAAGGCAAAACCATCGTGCTCACCACCCATTATTTGGAGGAAGCAGAAACACTTTGCGATCGCATTGCAATCATGGACAAAGGAAGTATTATTGCGATCAATGAAACACATAAATTGATTGAAAAAGCAGAGAATCCATTTAAGGTGAAGTTTCTAGTTGAAAAAATTAATCAAACCGCCTTTGCCAAACTTATCAAGCTGGGCGAAATGCAAAATATCGTTTCCAAACAAAAAGAATTTGAGCTCAAGTGTAAAACGCAAGACAATCTAAATCAAGCGCTGAAAATTATCAATTCCATCAATCCTCTCCAATTGTCAGTGTCGCGCGCCACGCTCGAAGATGTTTTTATCCAAATGACAGGCAAAACTATCGACAATAACAACGAAAGCGAACAAGACAATGATTAAATTATTTTATTCCAATATAAAAATGATGGTGAGAAATAAACAGGCTTTGTTTTGGAGCTTTATGTTTCCACTGATGTTCACAGTCATTTTTGGATTTTTTTTCAGTGGAGATAAAACAAGCGTTGGCAAGGTTGCCATTTTTAATCAGTCGCAAAGTGAATTAGCCAAGCAGTTTGAAAATACCATTGCCGATGCAAAAATTTTTGATAAACAAGATTTTAACAAAATAGAAGACGCTATCAGTTCGCTTAGGAAAAATGAAGTCGCTGCTGTCTTTGAAGTTCCAGCCGGGTTTGGCGATCCACAACCTGACTCTCCAAAGCAAATTATTGTTCATTATGATCCGGCAAATATCAGCACCTCGACAATCGTGCTAAATTTTACCGACAGCTTTTTAACTCAAGCAAGTTTTAATTTGCAACATGCCCAAAAGATTTTTAGCGTGAAAGAGGAAAAAACCAGCACTAATAATTTCAATTATTACGATTTTATTTTGATTGGAATGCTTGGCATGGCGCTAATGAATTCGTCTGTTCAGGGAATTGCCATTAACATTTCCAAATATCGCGAAGATCAAATTTTGAAACGCCTGACCACTACGCCACTTAAAACATGGGAATTTATTTTGGCGGAAGTTTTTTCTCGTTTGATATTAAACTCTGTTCAAGTAAGCTTGATTTTAGTGATTGGCGTGTTTGGATTTCATGGGCATATTTTTGGTAGTATCGCGCTGATATATTTAATTTCATTGGTCGGCGCTTTACTATTTCAGTCAATGGGTTTTGCGATCGCATCATTATCAGCCACCACTTCTGCTGCCGAAGGAATGGCAACCGCGATAACTATACCGATGATGTTTTTAGGCGGAGTGTTTTTTCCAATCGACCAGTTGCCTGCCTGGCTTTATTCAATTGTCAAATTTCTGCCTTTGTCTCCCCTTTTAAAAATCCTCAGGCAAGTTGGTCTTGAAAACACAAGTTTATTTACTGACCCTGTTAATATAATCGTGATTTTAGCGTGGGTTTGTGTTATGCTAGTATTATCACTCTGGCGATTTCGATTGTCAGATGGATAAAAAATAATTTGAGCTCCTTGCAACAACAAGCAAGTAGCCAAGAGGAGGAAAATGGATCAAAAAAAATGTGGATGCAAAATGCCACTAGATGAAAAAACATGTTGCCAATGTGACGCGGAAGTTTGCAAACATTGTTGCAAATGCGATGACAACTGCGACAAATGTGATTGCAAAAAAGAGGAGTAGGCATATCAGAATAATTGCCCGTTTTCTATCAGAAACCAACGAACAATACAAGACAACCAGGGGAAAGTTCGTCCGTATATTTAACGCACATAATGTCGGAGTATTATAATCTTGCCAAGAAAATTTATATTAAAAAAAGCTCTCAACCATTTGAAATTAGCCGTTCAAAGATTGACTTGTTTTTGAATTGTCCAAGATGTTTTTATTTTGACAGGCGGTTTGGTGTGATGCGTCCGCCCGGTTATCCCTTTGCATTAAACTCCGCTGTTGACGCTCTGCTAAAAAAAGAATTCGATATTCATCGGGCTCATGGAACACAACATCCTTTAATGGAAAAGTACAGGATTGACGCGGTTCCGTTTCCACATTTAGATCTTGAAAAATGGCGAACAAATTTTACTGGTATGCGCTTTTTACACCCGCCAACTAATATGATCGTGTTTGGCGCCATTGATGATATTTGGCAAAATAAAGATGGTTCGTTTTCAATTGTTGACTATAAAGCTACTTCCAAAGCTGGCGAAATAAATTTGGATGCTGACTGGCAGATTGGCTATAAACGACAAATGGAAATTTACCAATGGCTATTTCGGCAAAATGGTTATAAAATTTCAAGCACTGGATATTTTGTTTATTGCAACGGTAAAAAAGACGCGAAAGCATTTGATGGAAAATTAGAATTCGATGTATATTTATTGCCCTATGTTGGTAATGATGTTTGGGTTGAGGGCGCTTTGCGGGATATCAAAAAATGCTTAGATTCGGATATTGTCCCGCCTGCATCTAGCGAATGCGATTTTTGCCAATATCGTAAATACATTAAAGAAACACTGGATAAAAAGAACTAAATAATGAAATCTCCATTTGCAAATTTTACGATTTTGGAGTATTTTTAAATAATGAATAAAGAAAAATACGATCATAGTAAAATCGAGAAGAAATGGCAAGATGCTTGGGCAAAAGCGGAAATTTTTAAGGTTAAAGAATCAACAGACAAAGAAAAAAATTTATATTGCCTTGATATGTTTCCCTACCCATCGGGACAAGGGCTCCATGTTGGACACCCGCGCGGATACACTGCCACCGATGTCTACTCGAGGTTTATGCGACTTAAAGGATATAATGTTCTCCACCCTATGGGTTGGGACGCATTTGGCTTGCCAGCAGAAAATTACGCCATCAAAAATAAAATTCATCCGAGTATAGCGGTTCGGCAAAATATCAACAAGTTTAAAAAACAGATCAGCTCATTTGGTTTTTCTTATGACTGGTCGCGCGAGATCAATACCACCGACCCTGAATATTATAAATGGACGCAATGGATTTTTTTGAAATTATTCAACCGTGGTTTAGCCTATGAAAAAGACGCGCCGATTAATTGGTGCCCGTCATGCAAAACCGGGTTAGCGAACGAAGAGGTGGTTAACGGAAAGTGCGAGCGGTGCAAAACCGCAGTCGTTCAGAAAAAAATTCGCCAATGGATGTTGAAAATTACCGCCTATGCCGAACGATTGCTCTGCGACTTAAAAGATCTGGATTGGCCGGAGCCGATTAAAAAAATGCAGGAAAATTGGATTGGCAAGAGCGAGGGAGCGATGATAAAATTTTCAATTTCAAATAAAATTCAAAATTCAAATCACCAAAATTATATAGAGATTTTTACAACTAGACCTGATACTCTGTTCGGAGCAACCTTTTTGGCGATAGCGCCGGGAAAATGGGCGCAGATAAGCCAAAAACTAACCATCAAAAATAGAGCTTTGCGACCAAGAGTTCAAAAATATATTCAAGAGGCGGAAAAAAGAAAAATGTCCCGCGAATATGAAAATGAAAAAACTGGCGTGTTCACTGGTTTGTATGTTATAAATCCGATCAATAATAAAAAAATTCCGATTTGGCTGGCTGATTATGTGAGCGCGGACTACGGCACTGGCGCGATTATGGCAGTCCCAGCGCATGACGAAAGAGATTTTGAATTTGCTATTAAATATGATATCCCCATTAAAAAAGTTATCAAGCCCAAGAACACCTCGAAATCTGTTGTCATTGGTATAAGTGTCAAGCCAGGATTCAAAGATGATCTGACTAAACATAACATAAATTTTAGCACAGGCTTAAGTAGCAACAATCGCGAGCACATTAGAATATCTCTAACAGATAAACAGATCCATGAATATTTAAAGCTGATTTCAAAGTATTTAAAAAATAATTGGTGGGTTGAGGTAATTGGTAGCATCGATATTATTCTGTTTAAGGTAGATAATAAGGATGTTATGATTAAAAACTTTTTTGCCAACGAATCCGCAGTGATGGAGAGATGCAAACAAATGGAAAAACTTGTCAGTGATGATAAAAACATTTGGGCGATGCTAGAAAGTAGTCTATTCTACCAAGGCTTTGCCTGCTATGTGGAAAGTGGTACTATGATCAATTCTGGTAATTTTGATGGATTAGGATCTGCCGAGGGTGCCAGAAAAATCGTTGCCCACCTCGCAAAAAATTGTAACGCCAAGCCACAAGTTCAATACAAACTCCGCGATTGGGTTTTTTCAAGGCAAAGATACTGGGGCGAACCGATTCCGATTATTCATTGCCCACAATGTGGCATTGTCCCTGTTCCCGAAAAGGATTTGCCGGTTTTGTTGCCAGAGGTGAAATCATACGAACCCGCAGGCACCGGCGAATCACCACTTGCCAATATCACGGACTGGGTGAATACTAAATGCCCACAATGTGGTGGCAGTGCCAAACGCGAGACCAATACTATGCCTCAATGGGCAGGATCGTGCTGGTATTATTTAGCATATTTAATGCAAGAAAATTCACAATTTACAATTTTCAATTCACAATTATTTAAAAATTGGTTGCCAGTGGATTTATATGTAGGCGGAGCAGAACATGCTGTTTTGCATTTGCTTTATGCTCGATTTTGGCATAAGGTTTTGTACGATGAGAAGGTTGTAGACACAAAAGAGCCATTTCAAAAATTAATTAATGTTGGGATGATAGTTGCGCCAGACGGGCAAAAAATGTCAAAAAGCCGGGGGAATGTCATCAACCCGGACGATTTAATCAGAAAATATGGCGCCGATAGCCTGCGTCTGGCAGAATTATTCATTGGTCCGTTTTCCCAGTCAACCCAGTGGCATCCAAACGGGATTGTTGGTATGAGAAAATTTCTTGAAAAAATTATTTCATTGCCAGTGGTTATTACAGAAAAATCAAATCAAATGATCGAAAGCGAACTAAACAAAATGCTGGCAAAAATCGATCACGATACTAAGGACTTTCAATTCAACACCGCTATTTCAGCCATGATGATTTTTGTTAATTTATGTGTTGAAGAAAAAACAATTTCCCAAGAGCAATACAAAAAATTACTTGTCGCTTTATCGCCATACGCGCCTCACATTGCCCAAGATCTTTGGGCAAACCAAGGTGAAAATAATTTTGTTTGCCAGCAACAATTCCCTAGCTATGCTCCGCAAGAAAAAGCTAAAACAATCATCATCCCGATTCAAGTTAACGGAAAAGTTCGGGGCGAGATCGAAATTAACGCAGCAGATAACAATGAGTCGATAATCCACGAAGCTAAAAGTAATTCGAAAATAAAACCATGGCTAGGCGGTAAAATCGTTAAAACCATCTACATCCCTTGGAAAATAATCAACTTTGTGGTAAAATAATAAAATAAGCGTAAATAATCTACGAAATTTAAAATAAATTATCAATTATGGCAGAGCCAAAAAAACAATTAACCAGAACCAGATCCCGAAAAAGAAAAAGCTCAAGTTTAATTTTAGGGAATGTGTCGCAAATCTCAAATTGCTCGCATTGTAAGTCAGCCAAAAGACCGCACACAATTTGCAATACCTGCGGATATTATCGTGGCATTAAGGTTATTTCAAAAAAGTTAAAAACTAAAGCATCTAAATAATGAATCGGCACTTATCACGCACTCTCGCAATGCAAATTATTTACGAGTGGGATTTTATTGGAAAAAAAAATCTTAACGAGATAAAAAGTCGTAGCTATGAAATTTTCACCAGAGATTTAGACCAGGAATATGCTGACAAAATAATTGACGGGGTGATAAAAAACACTGATTCGCTTGATAAAAAAATTGTCGCAGTCGCGCCTGACTGGCCAATTGAGCAAGTAGCTAATATCGACAAAGCGATTTTAAGAGTATCAATATTTGAGCTTGAACATTTTCCAGATATCCCCCCAAAAGTGATAATTAATGAAGCGGTTGAGCTAGCAAAATCATTCGGAGGAAACAATTCATTTAAGTTTGTCAACGGCGTATTAGGCACAATTTATCGTCATTCTGACCGTTTCGAAGAAGATGAGAGTACGGATGAAAAACAAAAGCCAATCGAAGAAATAAAGGAGTAAAATGGCACTATCACAATTGCAGAAAAAAATCGGGATAAAATTCAAAAAACAAGAATATTTGCAACAGGTTTTTATTCATCGAAGCTACATTAATGAAAATAAAAATTCAGGGTTTGGCGATAACGAAAGAATGGAATTTTTAGGTGACGCAGTGCTTGAGTTAGTTGTTACAGAATATTTATACAAAAATTTTCCAAATCCAGAGGGTGATCTCACTAGCTATCGTTCGGCATTAGTTAAAGGCGAAACTTTGTCAAAAGTGTCACAAGAACTGGATTTAGGCGGTTATTTAATGCTGAGTCGTGGAGAAAAAAGGCACGGAGGAAGCGCCAGAAATTTAATTTTGGCTAATACATTTGAAGCGTTAGTTGGAGCAATTTATTTAGATAGTGGATATCAAAAAGCAAAGATATTTATCACAAAATACCTAATCCCAAGGTTTGACGAAATTTTAAATAATGAATCATTCAGGGACGCGCGAAGCTCTTTCCAGGAATGGTCGCAAGAAAAATTAAATGCGACGCCTGAATATCGTGTGCTCAAAGAATCAGGTCCTGATCACTCAAAAATTTTTGAAATTGGTTGCTATATTAAAGACGAATTATTCGGAACAGGAAAAGGGACATCAAAACAAACTGCATCACAAGAGGCTGCTAAAATCGCAATGCAAAAAATTCAAAAAGAAGACTAGTACAGCAAACAGTCACTAGTTAATAACAAAATACTTTAATTTTCTCGTATAATTCAAAGTATTTTTTTAAATTAACTTGATGATTATGATCGAATGAGTCCTGCTTGAGCGCTTGTGAAAATTCGAAAACTAGTGTTTTAGCTCTAAAGCGTAAATGTTTTTTGTCGAACCGATTTGTGTATTTTAGAAAACTTTTTGCGTTGTTATCAAAAGATTGGTACAACTCTTGATCAAATTCACTTAACGAAGCATTGCCGAAAACAACTTCATAAAGTTTTGTGTATTTTGCAAATTTGTATTTTTCAATAATATTTTTTACAAACTCTGTTGACGGCATTTTACCAATTAACGCTCCTCGACTAAGGATTTGCATGCCAATCCCTTGCATAGACTTTCTGAATTGTTCTCTTGAGCTTTTGAATTTATCTGGAACTGTGAATATTATTATGAATGTTTTTAATTTTTTAAGATCTATTTTTATCCAATCAAGGTCGTTGTAAATATGTTGTTTGCCTAAATCAGTGATTTGATACTGGTTGATCTTGGTCTTGTTTATTTTTCTAATCAACAGGCGATTTTTAAGTCGCGCAAGCCCTGATAACAGAATTGAATTCTTTTCTTCGGGTAGGTATTCAAAAAGATCGTGTTTTGAAATGGTTCTTCGATCATCAATTAAAATTAAAATTTTTGATAAAATAGACATAGAATTTTTTGCGTTCGCATATTTATCATATACAAAAAAAAACTATTGTCAATAACCACTTACATACAATAAACTACCTCGCAGCAAGCTGACGAGGTAGTTTATTTTAAGAACCCCTCGGTTCTTAACGCTCGCTTCGCTCGCTGTTTTCCGCTACGGGGAAACTCCCGTTTCCCCGACCCCCTTCCCTTCTTTTTGCATTCATCTCCACAGCAAGCTGCGGAGATGAATGCGGAAAGATTAAAATGTTGATGTGTGATTTTGTTATCAATAATTACAACGATTCAAATCTCTTGCCATTGCCAATTGGCAAAACCCCAATTAATTAGATCTTTGGCTGCCTCAGCTGATGCTGTGGGGGTTGAGCTAAATGTTTTTATCACTACGGCAATTAGCGTGTTGTCATGCCTTTTTACAGCTGTGACTAAGTTGTGCCCCGATGTTGGTGTGAAGCCTGTTTTCCCGCCAATAATTCCATCAAGATACATTTCGTCTTTAACTAATCGGTTTGAATTTTCTAGTTTATAATCTCGCTTATCGCTTGAGATAGTTTTTTCTGGTAAATTAATTATCGATGATATTAAAGGATTGTTAATCGCTTCGGCAAATAATATGCCCATTTCCTTCGCAGTGGAATATCCCTCATCATTCAAACCAGCGGGATCCTTAAAAAAAGTGTTGGTACAACCAAGCGATTTCGCCTTGTCGTTCATTAGGGCAACAAATTCATCGGTCGTAGTATGGAATTCTGACAATGCGATAGCAGCATCATTAGCGCTCATTATCAATAACGCGTTCAATAATTTCTCAACTGATAATTTTTCGCCTGCTTGTAAAAATATTTTTGATCCGTTTGTATTCTGCGCATTTTCACCGATTGTGACAATATCATCCATTTGATAGCGATCAGCAACCACTAGCGCTGTGGCAACTTTAGTTAATGATGCCACTGGAACGGTTTTATTTTCATCTTTTCCGTATAAAAGTATTTTGCTATTTTGATCTATCAAAGCGCTGAAATTTGATTTTTGGGGTGCTGGGACCTGATTTATTTGAATTGGGATTTGGCTAAACTGTGCAATTGGTAAATTTAAATTGCTGGATTGAACGCCTTTAACAACCCGTGATTTGGCGGTTTGATGCTGTTGCGTTACAAAAGAAACTCCAAAAATTAGTATTAAAATAAAAATAGCAATCGCTAGTTGTTTGATATTGATGTCGCTCACTTTTCTAATTTAATCCCGAGTTCTTTTAGTTGTTCTTTATCTGCTGGGCTGGGGGATTTCATCATTGGATCTCTTCCCTCGCCTGTTTTGGGAAATGCGATCACTTCGCGAATGTTTGGCTCATTTTGCAAAAGGGTAATCCACCGATCAAGCCCCCACGCTATTCCACCGTGTGGAGGAGCGCCAAAAGAAAATGCTTCCAGCATATGACCAAAGTTTTTTTGAATTGTTTTTTCATCAAATCCTAAAATTTCAAACACATTCTTTAACATCTCTGTTTGGTGGTTTCTAATACTACCTCCGCCAACCTCAAAACCATTTAACACCACATCGTATTGCGTTGTGATTATTTTTCCGATATTTTGCTTATCCATTAACCATTTTGTATGCTCGGGTTTTGGGGCTGAAAAAGGATTATGGGTGAATGTCCAACTTGAACTATTTTTTTGATTGGAGCGAAGTTTTGTTTGTTCAAAAAATGGAAAATCCACTACCCAACAAAAAGCTAGGCTACACGAGTCGTTCTTATTTTTTCTTAAATCCGGTCGATCGGTCTGATATTTTTCCATTGCCTCACGATATGTTATCCTTGGAAAAGGAATTTGTTGAATATTCTTTTCAGGGGCAATCTTCTGTACCATCTCAATGATCAACCTTTCGTTTAGCTCCATTATGTCTTCTTGTTTAACAAAGCTCATTTCCATATCAAGCTGGGTGAACTCTGGTTGGCGATCGCCACGAGTATCCTCATCACGAAAGCAACGGGCGATTTGAAAATATTTTTCAACGCCAGCCACCATCAAAAGTTGCTTGTATTGCTGGGGCGACTGCGGGAGGGCATAAAAATTCCCTTTATCAATTCTCGATGGGACTAAATAATCGCGCGCGCCTTCGGGCGTTGATTTAGTTAGAATCGGGGTTTCTATTTCCCAGAATCCCTTGTCGTCTAAATAGTTTCGAATAAAATGAATCATTTGGTGGCGAAATTGTAAATTCTTTTTTAGTCGCGCGCTACGCAAATCTAAGTATCTATGCTTTAAACGAACTTCCTCATTCACTTTTGTTGTATCGCCAAGCTCAAACGGCAGGTCGGCAGATTGATTTAAAATAGCGATCTCTTTGATTTGAAATTCCACTTTGCCAGTGGATAATTCTGTATTGACAAGTTTTGTCGGTCGTTTAGTGATTTTTCCTTTAATGCTAACCACATCCTCTGCATGCAAATTTTTAGCAATTTCAAAAGCCGGATTATTGCTTTCTATCACAGCTTGAATAATAGCGCTTCTGTCTCTTAAATCAATAAAAATTATTGCTTTGTGAATTCTTAAATTTGCCACCCACCCTTGAAGTTCTATTGTTTGATTAATTTGCCTGACAACATCTATGATATTTATTTTCATAATTATTCTCTTAATTTTGCTTTATATTTTTGATCTAAATTATTAACAATTTTTTTCATTATTGCGTCAGCATCTTTGCTTGCCAATGTTTTTTTTTCGTCATCAAGCACAATATGAAAAGCTAAACTTTTTTTTTCTGCTCCGAACTTATTTGAAATATATTCGTCAAATTTTTCCACCAGCATGATTATTTTGTCAGTGGCACGGATTTCACCGAGAATCTGACCCGCAGTAATTTGTTGGTCGACTATTATTGCTATATCGCGTGTAATTGGCGGAAAGTCTGATACAGGGTGGAACTGCTTTGGGAGGCGCAACCGCATTTTATCATTGGTTGGCGGAAACTCAGCGATATCCATTTCAAGAAAATAAAATGTTTTTTTCAGATTATATTGCTGGTATAAATTGTGCGAATCGCCAACCATTATTATTTGATTCTGGTCCTTGGTAAAGCCAACCAGATCTTTTCGGGAAAAACTTGCGATCGCAATATGACTCTGTTCATTAGGATAAAATATGCTTCCAATTTCAAACAACTTCATTCCGTCTTTATAACACCACCGATTTTGGGAAAAGATTTTTGCCATCCCAACCAGCAAATTTGGTCGTAAAAAATTAAGCTCTTTTGAAACCGCTTTAACTGGCGTTAGCATTTTTTTCTCATTTAAATTCAAACTCTCAAAATCGCGATCCGAAATAAATGTATGGGTAGAAATTTCGGTGTATCCAGCTTTAACGAATTGGTTTTTTATCGCAAGCTGTTGGTAATAACTTTTGTCAATGCCATTGCATTTGATATTTGTTTTTTCAAAATTGATTGGCTTAATTTTTGATAAATCATACATTCGCGCTACTTCTTCTATTAAATCTTCTTCGATAAACAGGTCATGCCTCCATGATGGCACGATATATTTACCAGTTCTTTTTTGGATACCCAGTCTTGCAAAAACATCTTGAATAAAATGATTATCTATGTCAACTCCTAGCAATTTTTTTATATTTGCAGAATCGAACTTAATTTTATTTTCATTGTGTGGCAGGTAATTAATATCAAATCTTTCAGATACTTGCGCTCCAGCCACCTCTTGGCTAATCATTTCAATTGCCATTTCAATAGCTTCTGTTGTTTGCTCTGCGTCAATTCCTCGCTCATAGCGATATGATGCTTCGGTAGTTTTACCTAGAAATTTGGCTGTTTGACGAATTATTTTTCGATCAAAAAACGCTGCTTGAAGTAATATATCTACCGTACTAGTCTTGATCGAGGGGCGTTCTCCTCCCATTATTCCCGCCAAATCCATCAACCCTTCTCCGTCTTCGATCACGATTGCGCCTTGACTAAGAGTATTTATTTTTTTGTCCAATGTTTTAATTTGTTCATTTTCATTGGCTGTGCGAATTAACATTTTATTACCTTTAATGCCAGTGAGGTCAAAAGCGTGCATCGGGGTGCCCAACTCCATCATTACAATGTTAGTAATATCAACGATATTATTAATTGAATCCATACCGAATTTTTTAATTCTATCTTTTAACTCTGGGCTTGATGGTTTGATTTGAATATTTTTAATAATTGCGCCCGTATAGCGCCGGCAAGCATCTTTGTTGGCAATGTTTATTTCAATTTCACGACAATTTTTTTTGTATTGTTTACCTGAGGTTAATATCAGGGGCTTAAGCGGTTGTGCTGTTTTGGCTGCATATTCACGCGCCAGTCCCAATACGCTCAAACAGTCTCCGCGATTTGGTGTTATTTCTAAATCTAACACTTCTCCCTCAATTGATTCATCTTCAAACCCAAGCGATACAAAAATTTCAGCCAATTCTTTGGCTGTGTGTTTTACTGGCACATATTTATTTAATTCACTAATAGGTAATTTCATATTTATATTTTTGAGTCAACGACCACCGCCAGAGGCGGTGGTTAGAAGGGGGAATCTAAATTATTTCATGACTTATATGAGTATCACTATTCACCACATAAATTGATGTTCCCAGTCTAGCTGGTATTTACAGAG
>ERZ1292629.145-Hain-H43-01um-R1-145-length-71800-cov-12_pt2 | contig 13299 bp, 16 predicted proteins | sample MGYA00564399_ERZ1292629 | MGnify/ENA primary metagenome ERZ1292629 (study PRJEB36523, sample SAMEA6512636) | groundwater metagenome | collected 2019-01-08 | study: AquaDiva: Metagenomics assemblies of 32 groundwater samples | reverse complement strand
AACTGCCCGATTGAAGTCAAAAGCTCCCGCTACCCGAACGGCCAAAGAACGTTCATCGCCCGCAACAATAAAAATAAATAAACGCCTCTTATAATAAGAGGCGTTTTTGTTTTTTTAAAATCAGAAACAGATTAAATATGATTTGCTTGTACTTTAATTTCAATCATCGGAAAAATCTTCCGGAATTCCTGAATGGTGTTCTTATGGTTCAAATATACCGATAATTCTTCAGCTTGGCTAAAACTGATCAGGGTAATTTTTTCTTTAGGTAATGACTGAAGATAGGGTTCAAAAACAAGCGCGCCATCAAGAATATAACTGACTTCGGCATCACCCCGGACAAAATAACCGAAACCCTCTTTAGTCAGCTCTTGGTTCAGCTTGGGAATGACGCAATTATTGAAATATACCCCGACAATATCTCTGATTGCCCGTTTTCGCTCTCTGATTTTCAAAGTTTCTTCAGTTTTTTTCGTCCACTCCCTGCCAACTTCTTCTATCTTTTTCTTATCAAAACGTACAACTTTTAATACTTTTGCCATTGCAAAATCTCCTTTTCTGATGTGATTAATTTTGGTTAGTTACTAACCATAAAATACTCCAGTTTCTTTTTCCTGTCAAAAGAAAAACCTCTCATTTTCGTGAAAGGTTTTTTATTGAGGATTTTAGGAAGTTGCTGTTTCCGGCTTTATTGTCCCGCCATTAATATTTGTATTCCCACATTCAGGGCACTTTCCATTGTGATTATCGCGAATGTTCTTGAAATCATTCTGGTCAGAGTGGTAAATCCGCGCGCCGTCCGGCATTTTCCAATACCAACAGGTAGACGATTGTTTACAGTTGGTCACGAACTCAACTTGTTTTCCAGCACGTCTTGCCAATGTTACCTTGTAAGGAATGAAGCGCGCCCCACGACTTAAATCTTCAGCATCAGACCTGGGAAATACCGCCCCCGCGTCGCCATCGGCACCTTTATTAGTATCAAGTGCGTTTGCAATAAAACCGAACGCTGACAATTCGTTTATATTTGAATATCTATCGCCTTTTTTCATAACATAATCTCTTTCAATCTTTTTAATGAAATTGTTAATTAAATAACGCTACAGAAAATGTAAAGTAGTTTTAATTTTTTGTCAATATAAACACTATTCCAATGTTCTGCAGAACATTGGAATAGTGTTTATAGTTTTTTAGATTTTGATTGTTTCGGTTCAATCATAAAGCACAAAATAAAAAGTGTAGGCGGGCCAGTTTGAAAGCCAAACACCCGGCGCCCAAGAACTACGAATAAGATCAGCTTCCGGCGATTTACCGTGGCCGGCTTCAAGACCGTAAACAGCGTCCCAACTAGCATCGCCAGTCCGCTCAAAAACAATCCAATATTTCGTGCCGGCGGTTAAATTCACATTAGAAAAAATGTAATCAAATTCCGCTGTGCTGCCACCCGGCATATCAGCCGGAAAAACTTCATTAGTCGCAACAGCCACCGTATCTCCAAAAGGATAATTATTCGAGTCCGTTACAATTTTTAGCCGCGCGGTATCGGCATAAACGCTGTTTCTGTTGCCAAATATTCCTAATCGCACGGTTATTTTTGAAAGAGTTGAATCGTTCGGTAAAATAAATCGCTGGCCTAATTTCATAGGCAATCCTTGCGCGTAAGTGTTTGACGGATAACCGAAAGCGAATTGCAACCCACCATACCGCCTTTCTAAAATAACATTGCCGCCGGTTGGCGCAGTTGAAGTTGGCGTTGAAGTAGCTAAAGGTTCGGTAGAAGTGGCCACAGGATCAGTCGAAGTTGCGTCGGTTGAGGTTGCTGTAGTTTCAGTTGAAGTAGCTATCGGCTCGGTTGAAGTTGCCATAGTTTCGGTTGATGTTGCTGTAGAACTCGCGTTTTCGTCAGTAGAAGTAGCGTCGGATAAAGCGGTAATAACTTCTTCAACCACCACGATTTCAACTGGTGGTGGTTCGGCTACGGGCGGAGGAGAAGGCGCGTCAGTGCTTCCCGGATAACGGTTTGATGAATAAACGTAACCGGTATTAGAAGTGAGAATAACCGATCCGGCAACTGCCGGAGGTGGCACGTTAACTGACGAAGATAAAACAGTAGAATTAACCGGCGGATTCGCGCTGACCGGTCCGCCAGCCGGCGGATTATCCGAGGTAACCGCAATGCCAGAAATAACTTGATTAACATTTTCAATCGGCAAAACAATCGGCGGAACCGGATTGTTTTGCCCATTAAAGTTTGAGCTGCCAAAATTGGGATTAGAACCGCCAAAATTATCAACTGGCGAAGTTAAATTTTGATTACTGGAAAGCAAACTCGATAAATTCGCGTAAACAGAGAAAGTCGCTTGAGAAGCGGTTTCACCAACCGCGCTAACGCTTTTATTCGCGGCTAAAACACCCGCCGCGATAGTATCAAGAGTGGTGAAAAATGTTTTTTGAGCGTAATAAGAAATATCTTTGTTAGGCGGAATGAAACAACCGCCGTTATTTAGTCCGGAAATTTCAATCGCCGTAAGTTTGTTTAACGCGTCGCTAATTTCCGAAACAATTCGGGAAGCGGCATTTAAGAGATAGACATTACTAAAAGAATGGCCACCAAATGGTTTTGCCGTCTCCTCCGGCGAAAGAGGAATGGAAATATTCGCGGGGAGCGGTTGGGACGCGCCGATTTTTGCGGCGGCATCTCGCACTGCGTTTACAATTTTATCGTTTTCGGAAGTGAGATAATTTCCGCCGCCCGCCACAAAACTCGCCGGCGTGGCTAAATTATAAACAGAAAGCGAACCTTTTGGTTCGCCGTGCGCGAGAAGATAATTGTAAATTTCATTCGCGTAAAAAGTTCCCTGCGAGTGGCCAACTAAGAGCACTTTCCGCGTCGTTATTTGCGGATAAATTTCGTTAAGAATAGTGTCACGATCGTAATTACTTACGGAAGCGCCGAGTAGTTGAGAGGCAGATTCAATCAAATCCCCCGCCCCACCGATATGAGATTCATTGTAACCGTTGATGAATTGAACATCGGTTCGGCCGGTTCTATCTTCATATTTTTTCTTTAGATTGTTTCTATCATTTTCAGCGGCTGTTTTGCTAGTTAGAATTCCATTCATATACACAACTGTAAATCCTTCAGAACTACAAGCCGCAAAAGTACTATGAGGTAGTAAAACTATAAATAACGCTAAGAAAATAAATAAGTATTTCACGATGATTTAACTAAAAATGGTGAAGTTATTTAATTTGGTAAAGATTTTAGATCAATATCGCAGTTGAACTTGTTTATATCGCCGTGTGTTGTCGCATTTCTAAAACTTTCTTCTCGCGCTTGTATTCTCTGTGGTGTATTAAAAACAAGCGTTTCAACTTCTTTTATGCGCGTATCAAAAAGCGTGTCTTGTTTTTGCCATGTTTGCTCGTCAGTTGATGAACTTAATTTTGGAAAAGTATCCCCTATGCAAAAAAATCCTCTACTGGCTTCTTGAACCGCTCCAACAAAAGTTTCCGAATTAAAAACCTGCGTTAATTCATTCTGCAAAGCGAGCGCGTATTGCAATTCCGCGGCGCGGATACGACTGGAGGTAGGATACATTTTAAAAATTGCGAGTTCCACGTCATCACGGATGCCGTTTTTGTTTGTATCAATTCCTTCAACTGTGGCGTTATTCAAAGTGGCGTCCGGTTCAGGCGGCAGATTTTGCCCAAGCACATCCGCGAGCGTAATTTTTTGCGCGTGGATTTTATTTACGGCTTCTTCCGTTTTCAATCGCTCTTCCGCCGCCGGTATGCGATAAATCACAAGCGCGACAAACAAAACCGCGATAATTACAAGTGGCCATTTAACAATCCGCCAAAAAGTTTTCATCCCGTTAGAAATAGGACGCAAACGCAAAAAATGCGCCGTGTCTATTATTGATAACTCTCGACTTTTGACTAAATAACATAATTTTGTGTTACGTGTCCGCTATTTCTAACGGGACAAGTTCCTTTAACAATAATCCTTTGCAGATGGTTTTCAACTTACGAAATTATGAACAGGATAGACACAATTTTATTTAAGGTTTCTGCGCTTGCGTCGCTTGATCTGCGGTGATCTAATTACTAGACCATGGCAAACAATCGGAAAGCAGGAGAAAAAGGAGAATTGGAAGTTATAAAACTCGTACCTTGTCCAAATTGCGGTAAGAAGTTAATGAAACTTCCATCAAATTACCCTTTATACGACGTTCAATGCATGGGTTGTTCTTTTCGTGCTCAAGTTAAGACAAATAAAAGTGCCCCGAAATCAGTAATTTTTGGTGCGGGTTGGGAAATTATGGATAAGGTTTTGAAATCTGGATTTATAACTCCGCCTATGATTGCTAATTTTGTGTGGAAATCTAAAGGCAAAAAACATCAAGAAATAAGATTTTACCCGTTTGTGCCAAAAAAGAATTTAAGAAAATATAAACTTTCCGAAAAAGCTCGACGTGCTAATTATTGGATGTTTAGCTATATTGGCTTGGAGAAATTACCATGTTTCGTGGTCTACAAAAAATAAATCAGAGGAATTTTTCTTTCTTATTTTTTACTTGAAGTCTCGCAAGGTTTATTTTTCTCATTACTTTAGTTAATTCTTTCACGAAATCTGATTTGAAAATGAGGAGGACTTTATCCCCTAATCTTATCTCTTCCATAAATGTTGGTATTGGCCGAGATTTACCCAAACCGTCATCGCTTAAAGGCGTTTCGATATGCTTTATTGGAAATGGTCGTAATCTATTTACGACGCAACTATAGAAACTTTTATCTTTATGCCAAAGTAAGTGCACCGTCCATACGGTTTTAAAAGGGTGGTATCTTCTTAATTGTTTATTAAGAAGACTAATCCATGCACTACTGTTTTCGTTGTTAACAAAAATCAAAAGATTGTACTGATTTTCAAGATATCCTTTATCTAACTTACCTTGGATAATTTTCATCATTTCATCAAATACTCGACAGCGTCCGGGTATCTCTACTAATTCAAACTGATCTAAAGTTATTTCCATTGGATTATCACTCGCCGTCATTAATGTAAAATCTGGCGGATCATCTTTTGGTTGCATTAAGAACCAATCTTGATTATTAACTATTTTAAGGCTTAGGATAAAAAAGAATTCCGCTATGCTTTCTCTAGTTTTTTTAACTGCTTCATCAGTGCTTGAAAATAATTTCACGGCTCCAACTGTTTCTATTGTTTTGATAATACTATCTCTTAGTTGACGAGGGTCTTTGAAGTAAAGCATTCTTTCGCCCTCAATTTCGCAGGATTCTGAGTCGATAAAATTAACATCCATATTTTTAGTATTATACTTTCCGATTTACCTTAATACAGCACTCGACAAGTCGACTACAAAACTAAGATTCTATTTTTTAACCAATTCTATTAAACAACCTCAACCGTCCTTCAACCACTTTTTTCATTTCTTCAACTGAATCCGCCATAATTTTGTAAGGCGCCACTTCATTCGGCATTTTCTTTAAATCCTTCTCTAAACCGGCGCGCCAAGCCACCCGCAGTTCGGTTGAAATGTGGATAATTGAGACGCCAGCCGCGATAGCCGAGAGAAAATCTTCGTCTTTGATGCCCGAGCCACCGTGCAAAACAAGCGGCTTTTTTGCTAAATTTTTAATTCCCTCGATTCGAAGAATATCTAGCGCCGGATTCCCGATTCCTTCGATAATACCGTGAATATTCCCAACTGCCGGCGCGAGCAAATCAACGCCGGTTTCCAAAACAAATCGAGAAGCTTCTTCGGGCTTCGTAAAAAATTCAGAACTTATCGCGGCGTCTTTTGGCAATTCTTTAATAACCTCTGAACCGGCGCCGATATAACCAAGCTCCCCTTCGATTAAAATATTTTTGTTGATTGATTTCGCCGCTTTCACCGCTTCTTTTGTCATCTTGATATTTTCATCAAGCGGTAGTTTACTTACGTCAAAAACAATCGCGTCAAAACCGGCTGCCGCCGCTTCTTTAACTTTTTCGAGCGAATGCGTGTGATCGGCGTTTAGAAAAATATCAATTCCAAGTTCTTTTTTTAATGCTTTAACCATCGCGACCGCTTCCGCAACACCAATAAATTCCCGCTCACCTTCGGAGACGCCCACAACAACCGGCAAATTAAGCTTTTTCGCCGTCTCGGCAATCGCTTTTAACTGTTCAAGATTAGAAAAATTAAAATGCCCGATTGCCACTTTCGCTTTTTCCGCTTTTTTAATAATGCTTAATAAATCCATAGCTTTATCTTAAAACCTAACAACGCCTTTATCAAAATTTTCTATTAAAATACGCTCCATTTTTTCTTCGCCGCCGACATATTCCTCAAAAATTTTCGTCCACATGCTTTCTCGCTGATGATAATTGAACGATTCGTTCTTGCCCTCCATAAAAGAAACTAAAGACATTGCGTTGTCTTCCAAATCAAAACTCACTACTTCTTCGTTACTATCGGTAAAAACGCAACCTACCCAATCCAAATTATGCCAGAGTTTTAAATCAAGATTGGCTTCTGGCGCTTGAAAACTTGTTAAATCCCGTTCGCCTCTCGCCCAATGCATTGATTCCGGATTTACGCGCGGTAAGAAAAGACGGGCGTCAGATGGGTTTATTTTCGCCAAATAGCGTTGGACGATTAACCATTCGCCGGCTTCTGTTTTATAAATATCCGGCACATCGCCCCGCAAAAACATTTTTAATTTTTCGGCAAAGTCCGGTTTTGCCGAATAATGCCCAAATAATTTGGAATAAAATTCGATTTCGTGGAAATAATGCAAAAGCAAAGCAAAGTCCCTAAGAAACTTGCCAGGAATGTTTTCGCTAATCGGGTTAAGGAAAATAACGCCAAATTCCTTTAGATGGCTCACGTTATGGTGTTTCTTTGCCACAAATTTTTCCGAAACATTTTTCCATTCCGGCCCTAACACTTTTATTTCTATTTCTCGTTCTTCAAAATCATTTGCTCCAAAATTACTATAAGCCGTCTCAAATGTTTTATGCATCCATTCTTCGGATTCGGTAAAACGCAAAGCGCTAAAAAGTTCGGTGACATCATGCGTTTTCAAAGCTTCTGCCAAAGTTTTGACTTTCAAATATTTAAATAATTCGGCGGGTTTGCTTTTTTCTAAAATTTGTTGAGCTAGTTTTTTTTTCAGAAAAAATCCCTTGTCAATCTTCGCGATTTTTTTAACCAGTTTTGCGGCTTTATCAAATTCGGTTTTCCCTGGCATTTTATCTACAAAAGTCATTAAATGCTTTTCGTGGTTTAAAATTGTCTGCCTTAAAATGCTTCGCACGTGATCCGCTGATCGATTGGCGCTGTTTAAAAGATTGAGAGCTTGATTGATAATTTCTATATTCGCTGCCGCTATTTTCTCTAGCACGCCAGTTTTTCCGCAACGCTTCGCCATTTCTCTATCCAGTTTTTCAAGAAATGTCTCGTCCACCCTTAAAATTTTTGCTAAAGAGTTCAAGCCGTCCATATTTTTTATCCGAGCGGTTCAACATCTAAATCTAAATACTTAAAACGATTGCTTTCTAAATCTTTACGGCGCAAAATACCCTCCTCTGCGCCAATTTGTTCAACAACGGAAGTGGCGTTCGCGCTCGCCACACGCAAAGCGTGGTTAATATCGTGTTTTTGAATGAGGCCAGCGACAAAACCAGAACCAAAAGCGTCGCCCGCGCCAGTTCGGTCAACCACTTTTTTATCTTTAAAAACTCCGGCACGGTAGATATAACGGCCGTCGGAGACCATCGAGCCGTTTCGGCCGTCGGTTAAAACGGCTATGCCATGCACTAATTCGTCAAATTTTTTAAAAATCGCCCGCTCTTTTTTATAATCAAGGTTGGTTAAAATTGACGCTTCTTCGCGGTTCATTATAACCAGCTGAATTTTATTCAAAATATCTTTCAGTTTCGTTGCTCCCATTTCCACATAATGTTTTGAAGGATTCATCGCAATCGAAATTCCTTTCTTTCTTAAATCGGCAATGATTTCTCTCATGAGCGATAAATCAATATTACCCGGAACAATGTAGGCCCAATTCGCTCTAAGTTTTGAGAATGGAATTTCTTTTTTCTTAAAATCGGCGGAAGCGCCACGATAAACTAAAATAGTCCGTTCGCCCTCCGGCGTGATAAGAATTGTGGAATAAGCGGTGCCAACGTTTTTATCTAGAGAAACAAGCGGTGTTACTTTTTCTTTTTTAAGATCAGACATAACTGCTTCGCCTAAATTATCATCGCCAAGTTTAATTACCACGGCTGCTTTTAACCCTTGCCGCGCAAAAGTAACAGCCGCGTTTGCCGCTCCGCCGCCAAGAGTAAAGATTGGCTTATTAACGTCGAGTTTCCCGCCTAAAGCAAAACATTCCGCCTCTCCCGTTTTAAAGCCCAACGCGAGCAAATGCTTAGGATCTTTCAATACTTTGAAAAGCGGGCTCGTTAAGAAAACGTCCCGTGTAGCCGTGCCAATAGTAACTACGTCAAACATTGATTTGATTATATCAGTAATTATGAAATTTTGCTATTTACTTTCTTTTAATCACTTTTTCTACGGCGGATTTGATGTCTTTCACGCCCATACCATATTTTTCTAAAAGCTCGGTTGGTTTTCCGGATTCACCGAAAGTGTCGTGAAGTCCGACAAATTCAATTGGCACAGGATATTTTTTGGCTAAAAATTCGGCAACGGCGCTGCCTAAGCCGCCCATAATTTGATGTTCTTCAACTGTGACAACCGCGTCGCACTTTTTTGCAATTTCTAAAATAGTATTTTCATCCAGCGGTTTAATTGTGTGATTATTTAAAACAATTGTGCCGATTCCTTCTTTTTCCAAATCACGGGCGGCAAGAAGCGCGTTATAAACCAAAATACCGCAGGTGATAATCGCGACTTGCGGCTTTTTTGACATCCAGAAAATTTCCGCTTTGCCCGGCGTGAAAGGCGTTTTCTCGGTTGTAATAACCGCGCTTTTTTCGCGACCGTAGCGAAGATAAACCGGCCCCCAAACTTTCGCCGCCGCAATTGTTGCTTTTCGCGCTTCAATCGCGTCGCACGGCACAAAAACTTTCATATTCGGTATCACCCGCATAATCGCGATGTCTTCGGTTGCTTGATGAGTGGCGCCGTCCGGCCCCACCGAAATCCCGGCATGATGACCGGCAATTTTCACGTTTGAATCGTTGTAAGCAATGGTTGTGCGAATCTGTTCATAATTTCTGCCCGGCGAAAAAGTGGCGTAGGAAGAAATGAAAGGAATTTTGCCGGAAATGCCCAAACCAGCGGCAATGGTCGCCATGTTTTGTTCGGCTACGCCCACTTCAAAAAATCTTTCCGGAAACTTTTTGGCGAATTCTTCTACTCGAGTGGATTCGGTTAAATCCGCGCAAAGCGCTACCACGTTTTTATTATGCTCACCGGCAAAAACTAATCCTTCGCCATAACCGTGGCGCGTTGGCTTCATTAGAACGTCTTCGTCAAAAATTTTCTGATTAAGGTTTACCCCTTCATTAAGCATTTTCTTCTTTCTTGTCTTTTTTAATAACTATCCAGTGGTAAAGATAAAGTGGGAAACCAACAACCATGAAAGCGATTGATTCGGCCGCTTCCCTTTCCCGATTAGCCGCTTGCTGTTTCCTGTTATAATCCTCAACTTCTTCTTTGGTCGGCTGAATAAATTCTTCTTTCGTGCCTGTGTCAGATGTTGGCGTTTTTATCGGCCGTGCCATTGGATATTCGTAATAAGTGTCGGCGTTCGTAAAAACGTAAGTTTTTAATCCCAAGCCAACCAACCGCACCACGCCGATTACTACTAAAACCAAACCGATCATTGCGAAAAGATACAAGTAAATTTTTCTAATTAATGGATATTTTGTCATGTTGTTTATAGTTTAATTTTATTGATGTTCCGACTGAATTCTTTCTCCTAAAGTCCGCAGTTCCGCTAAAGCACGCGCCGCTTCTTCTTTATTCGGCGGTTTGCCGTGCCAAGTATAATCACGCTCCATAAAACTCACTCCTCGACCGGGAATAGTGTGAGCGATAATCACCGTTGGTTTTTCATAAATTGCCTGCGCTTCGCTTATCGCGGAAACTAACTCGACCATGTTGTGGCCGTCAATTTCTAAAACGTGCCAGTTGAAAGATTCATATTTATCTTTAAGCGGTTCAAGCGGCATTATTTTTTCCGTAAAGCCATCGATTTGAATGTTGTTGCGGTCAACAATAACCGTGAGATTGGATAATTTATTTTTGCCGGCAAACATTATTGCTTCCCAAAGATTGCCTTCCTGATGTTCGCCATCGGAAGTAAGGCAGTAAACACGATATTTTTTATTATCAAGCTTCGCCGCGAGCGCCACGCCAATCGCCTGCGAAAGTCCGGAACCTAATGGGCCGGAGGTTGTTTCCACGCCCGGCAAAGCCGTGCGGTGCGGATGGCCTTGCAAACGGGAATTTATTTTCCGCAAAGTTTTTAATTCTTCCATCGGAAAATAATCAGCGTAAGCCATTGTCACGTAACGGATTGGACAAATGTGGCCGTTAGATAAAATTAACCGATCGCGATCAGGCCAGTCGGGCTTTTTCGGATTGTGGTTTAAAACGTGAAAATAAAGCGCCGTAAAAATGTCCGCCATACCCAAAGGCCCGGCGGAGTGGCCAGAACCGGCTTCAAGTAAAGTTTCAATAACTTTTTCCCGAATGCGATTAGATAATTGCTCAAGCCGTTTTAATTTATCGTCGTGAATCGGTTCCATCTGTTTAATTATAACTTAATTCTAAACGTTTTGGAGTTCGTCGTAGGCGGTTTTCATGTTTTCGCGGGAAAAAATGTAAGTGCCGGCTGCCACAATATCCGCCCCCGCAACATTTACTAATTTCGCAATCTCGCGATTTATTCCGCCGTCAATTTCAATTAAAGCATCTGGTAATCTTTCTCTGATTAATTTTATTTTTTCGAGAATATTCGAATCAAATTTTTGGCCGGCCGGACCAGGACTAACCGCCAAACATTGAAAAGAGAAAATGATATCAAAATATGGAATTAGTTCTTCAAAAAGCGTATCAGGATTCGAGGCAAGCATTATTTCCGCATCGTAGTGCGCGCAGGTTTCAAAAATTTTCTGCAATTTCTCACCTTCCGGACCATCAAGCGTTTCAACGTGAACAATTATTCGCTTCGCGCCCGCCTTAAGCCAATCTCCGACCACCGCTTCAGGATTTTTAACCATCAGATGAACTTCAATATTGAAATTAGTTTTTAAATCTTTGGAGTTGTGCCAATTTTTATACGGCGTAAAACTGCCGTCGGCAACGTCAACGTGAATCCACTCGTTCCCAAGATTTTCAAGCTTGTCTAATTTCGATTGAACGCACTCGAAATCAGGGCAGTTTATTACCGGAATAACTTCCATTTTATTCTTCATTAACCGGCCGAATATTTTTAAGCTCAATATCTGAAATCTTATTCAAGCGGCGGCGAAATCTTTCTCCACCGTCAAAAGCAGTTTGCAACCAAGTAAAAACTATTTTTCGAGTTTCTTCAGGAGTCACGTAATCAGAGGCAAGGCAAAGCACGTTTGCGTCATTATCGTTACGGCTATCAAAGGCCTGATCTGAATCCATCGCGACCGCCGCTCGAACATTTAAAAATTTATTGGCGGTAATTGCCACGCCGTTTGCCGCGCCGCAAATTAAAATTCCCTTGCTATTCTCGTGGTCTAAGCTCACTTTTTTCGCGACTGCGGCGGCAAAATCCGGATAGTCATCATTTTCATTATTTTCACTATCCCCTAAATCGCCGAACTGATAACCAAGTTCTTTCAAAAAAATTTTGACATAATTTTTAAGTTCGAATCCGCGATGATCGGCGCCAATGTAGATAATCATTTTAATTTAAATAAGTTCGGCAACGCCTTCTACGTGTTTCAACAACATTGCCGCATAGCCCGCCTCATTATCGTACCAAGAAAGAATTTTCACCAAGTCGCCGTCAATGACTTTCGTGAAATTTAAGTCCACAATCGCGCCATAGGGTTCGCCGATAATATCGGAAGAAACAAGCTGATCTTCCGTCACTTTCAAAATTCCCTGCCAGCGTTTTTCTTTGACCGCTTTTTTAAAAATTTCGTTAATTTCTTTGACAGAAGTTTTTCGCGCCGAAACAAAAGTAATATCAGCGATAGAGCCGGTTGCGATCGGCACTCGAATAGCAATGCCGTCAAACTTACCCGCTAAATCTTTAATTACTCGCGTTACCGCAATAGCCGCGCCAGTAAAAGATGGCACGATATTTTGAGCGGCGGCGCGACCGCGCCGGAAATCATCGCCTTTTGTCGGCCCGTCAACAATTCCTTGAGTGGCAGTATAAGCGTGAACAGTAGATAAAACTGCTTTTTTTACACCAAGGTTTTCAGACATAATTTGCAATACGGGCGAAGCGGCGTTTGTGGTGCAACTTCCGTTCGAAGTAAGTTCAACAATTTTTAAATCTTTATCATTCACGCCCATCAAAACAGTTTTCCCGAGCGTGCCGTCATCGTCTTTTGCCGGCGCCGTGATAATCACCCGCTTAGCGCCCGCCGTTAAATGAATTTTGGATTTTTCGTAGGATTCAAAAATGCCCGTTGATTCAATCACGATATCAACTCCTAATTTTTTCCAAGGTAATTTGCTAGCATCTTTTTCTTGGATGAAAGAAATTTTCTTGCCGTCCACCACAAGATTACCGCCTTTTACTTCTACTTCTTTGCCGTAGCGACCGTAAACCGTATCGTATTTCAGCAAATACGCTAAATTTTCCACATCACCTAAATCATTTATCGCCACAATTTCTAAATCCTTCGCGCCAAAAGCTTGGCGGAAAAAAAGACGGCCAATTCTCCCAAACCCGTTTATCGCTATCCTTCGGCTACGCTCAGGATGGTGAGCCTGTCGAACCATTTTTGTCATTAATTCATTATATCAAATTTTTTGTTGAGACAGAAAATTTTATCTTTCACTAGTTTTGAGCGGCGAATTGACGCACAAAAGGTAAAATCATTACGTTGTCGCCAATTTTTGCGCCCAATATTTTTGCTCGGCCAGCCGAGAGTTCAAGCACGCGTTCAACGGGCGTTCCTGGATAATAAACTTTTAACTCTGCTGAGTTTGCGCCGATTTGCGGATCAATGTTTTCCTCAAAACCAACTATTTTATTTTCATGAATCCAAATAATGTCAATCGGAAACTTCATATCTTTCATCCAAAAACCGTAGTTTGCCGA
>ERZ1292629.3052-Hain-H43-01um-R1-3052-length-13321-cov-5_pt1 | contig 13321 bp, 12 predicted proteins | sample MGYA00564399_ERZ1292629 | MGnify/ENA primary metagenome ERZ1292629 (study PRJEB36523, sample SAMEA6512636) | groundwater metagenome | collected 2019-01-08 | study: AquaDiva: Metagenomics assemblies of 32 groundwater samples | reverse complement strand
TCTTCGGCCGAATCCTCGGTTTTGCCTCGAATTTGGCTCAAACCCGTAACTCCTAAATATCACTAAAATAAGCCGGTTCTTTATAAAGTATGTGAGTTAATTTTAGAATTCGCGACCTTTGTTTGTTTCGAAAATAGCGATTGGCTCAATTTAGCAACGCGCCGCATCGGCGCTTACGCTTCCATTTTAGTCCTGTCGTAACGTTTGTCAAGGGCGGCAAGTTCCGCAAAGGTTAGGAAAAGGGCGGAAAAGTGAGAAAGCATAGTGTTGTAATGAATTTCTATAATGCAAAAAGCCCGTCAGTATCTTTGACGGGCTTGCGCCTGAAAATTTACTAATGATATTCGCGTTCGCTCAAAACTGTAGTTAGCCCATTTATGGGCTCTTATTTGGGCCGATAAATCGGCTGACTACATTTAAATTCAGGGTTTTGAGACTACTTTAGGATAGCTTTTATTTAAAACTTGATTTTTTGGCCGGGGCGGATGCTTTGCGCGCCATCTTGATTATCCTCGGGTTTTGCAGTTTCCTGCGCCGGCTTTTTTGTGATTCTATCCAAAACCTTGCTGATTTCCGACTGGAACTCGGCTTTTCTTTCTTGTACTTCCTGAACCTTATCCCAAATGGGATTTTCGGCGGGTTTGGGTTTTGCCGGTGGCGCGGCTTTAACAATCTCGGAGGGTTTATTTACAACCGGCTCGGCCGCGGGAATTTGCTTTTTCGGTTCTTCCGGGTTTTTGAAACGCATATCTTCCGCCTCGTCGACTCCGTGTCCTTCGCTTTCTTCCAAGGCGCTTTGCTCGTAGTATTCCTGTCCCAGCCAGCGGGCGATTTTCTGTTCCACCGCGGCGCGCGGGTTGGTGTAGCGTTCGCGGGAAACCCGGATGACTTTTTCGCGGCTGGCGACGGGTTTGTAAAGCGGCGGCAGGGTGGTCGCCGAAAAGGGATTGGAGGTGATGCCGTCTATCAGAAGTTTTAAATAAAGGCCGTATTTTGGCAGGTTGATCAAATCGCTGGGAGTAAAAGTCGGATCGAATTCTGTTTCCAAAAATTCCGCGTCGGCGCTTCCGATGCGGAAAATCAGCATCGTGCCGACGTTGCCAAAAACCGCGTCGCGCACCCTTGTGTTTTTATCGGTTACCAGTTGGCCGATGTATTGGTGGGCGATAATCAAGCTGAGGCGGTATTTACGGGCTTCGGAAAGAATGGTGGCGAAAGAATCGGTGGCGAAGTTTTGAAATTCGTCGACGTAAAGAAAAAAATCCTTTCTCTCCTCTTCCGGAATGTCGATGCGCGACATGGCCGCGAGCTGCAGACGGGTGATGAGCATCGCGCCCAAAAGCGAGGAGTTGTCCTCCCCCACCCGGCCCTTCGAAAGATCCACCAGCAGGATTTTTTGCTTGTCCATAATTTCCCGCAAATTGAGGGTGCTTTTGGTTTGGCCGACGATGTTGCGAATGACCGCTGACGATAGAAATTGGCCGACTTTGTTTTGAATCGGGGCGATGGCCTCGTTGCGGAATTTATCGTTGTAATTGGCGTATTCGTTGACCCAAAAGGATTTGACCATCGGGTCTTTGATGTGTTCGATGATTTTTTTGCGATAAACCTTATCCACCAGCATGCGAGCGATACCCAGCATTGTGTTGCCGGGAGAATCAAGCAGCGCCAAAATGGTGTTGCCTAAAATATATTCCATGCGAGCGGACCAGACGCCTGCCCAGATTTTCGTAAAGACGCCCATCAGTCCGGAAGCCACGAGATGTTTATAGTTGGGGTCTACCGATTCTAAAATGTTGAAGGAAATGGGATGTTCCAAATCGGAGGGATTGAAATAAATTACGTCATTGATGCGGTGGGGCGGAATTTGGTCCAAAAGCCTTTCTACCACTTCGCCGTGAGGGTCGATGAAGCAAAGTCCATGGCCTTTGTGGATGTCCTGCACCGCCATGTTTTCCATCATGGTGGTTTTGCCCATTCCGGTTTTTCCTAAAATATAAACATGCCGGCGCCGGTCGTCGGTTTTTATGCCGAAAGTGGCGTTGCGGTTGCGGAAGTTCGTAACCGCGAAGACATTTATGTCATCTTCTGAAGCCATAGGATAATTAAAATGGAAATTCTAGGCAAACAACAATCAGTTTCTATGAATTTCGCGAAGCGAATATCAATAAGTTTCGAAACTCATAGAAATTAATAGAAATAAATAGAAATTATTTCGGGATTTGAATTTAGGATTAAGTTTTCGAAGATTAATACTGCACCGGCAAATTAATGGGCGCGTCGCTTTTGCGAATTTCGGTTTTGGAAATTTGCGGCGTTTTGACGGTAATCAGCGGGAAGTGAAAAATCGTCGCCAGTTCTTCGATGTTTAAAATAAAACCCTTGCGTCCCTTGGAAAAACTGCGGCTTTTGAAAAACATAACTAGACGCCTTTTCCGGCGGTTGACAAAAAAATCAATGTAAGGAGTCTCCAGTGTTTTGGAAAATTTAAACGGGATACCAGTCCAGGTTTTTTTCGTATCGGGCTTCAAGCCGTTTAAATTGGTGTCGTCGTATTGCCGGAAAGCGCCGACAATTTGGGCTTTAGCTTCTTTGCGGAATTTTTCCTTCGGGGCAATGTAGACGATGCGGATTTTGGTGCGGTAGCCGATTTTTCCCAAACTCAATTCAACGGCGCCGATAATATCCTTCTCACCCGGCGAAAGATGCATCATTTTGCTGGGCGGTTCGTATTCCTGGATGGCCGGAGAAACCGAACCGGCTTCACCGGTGGCGGCAGTGACGATGCCGGTCAGCCCTTCTAAAACGGAAGAAGCGATATCGCCGACAGCGCCTTTTTTCTTTTTCTCTTCTTTTTCGCCCTTCAATTTTTTAACCAGCTCCCTGCCGGCTTCTTTCCAATCGTCATCGGTTGGTCGGATGATGACTTGCATAACCATTAGTTCGTGGGGTTGGATGTTGGACAGGCCTTCTAAAACTCCGGCCAGCGGATCGACAATGATTTGCGAAGCCTGGTGTTCGAAAGCGCGATAGGTGCGTATGGGATAGGCGTCCTCTTTTTTCAGGACGAATTCCGTGCCCCAGACGTCATAATAGGAAGTTTCGGGATTGTATTGCGGCAGGTTTTTCGCGTAATCGTCGACTTCGGTGATTCCGGCGTCCGGATATTGGGCGTAAATGGCGGATTCTAAAAGGTTGCGGTATTGCTGGGGCAGGCGGACGATGTATTTGATTTGGCCGCCAAAACTGACGATTTCCAAAGATAGCCAGAGAATGACATGGCCGTGGAAATATTTTTCGCCGAAAGTATGCTTAATGTGGATGGAATGCAGTTGGGCGAAAATTTGTTCCACCGCCAAAAATGTCTGTTCGTTTTCTTTCGGCACATCAATAGCCAAGTGGATCCATTTAATCGTTTCCAGAAATTTATTTTGATTATATAAAACCATTAACAGCCACATCAGATATAGCCCAACGAAAAACAAAACCACCCAGCCTCCGCTGCTGAAAAGAATGCCGACGATTTGGAAAAGTTGTCCTAAAGAAGCGAATGGATTCATTATCTATCCAGGAGTAGCTTTTTATTTTAAAAAAATCGCTCTATTTCCCCTATTAAATTATATCAGATTTTTTGTTTCGGCGCAGAGTTGAAAAGCTAATGGGTCGCAATGTTTGCGTTGAGTTTTCTATTGTAGGGGCTGGCCTTGGCCGCCCGCAGAAGACGGGCGCGCAAGCGCAGCCCCTACTTATGTAGTTAAACCAGCGTGTACTTATTATTGCCGACTTTGCGGAAAAGTTTTTTATTCGCCAATCCGACCAAGATCGTGTTGCGCCGGACAATCCGTTGTTTGGAAACTTCATCGATGATTTTATCCCGTTCCATCGGTTCCGCATTTTTGGCCAAAATTTCTTTGATGACGTCGGCGACCAGGCCTTTTTTATAGCCCCAGTCGGTTAAAGCGTAAATGCCGCGGCCCACCAAAACAAAACGATCGTCCATAATCAGTTCGTTATGAACGGTTTCTTTGTAAGCGGTTCGAGCGTCGAAACGGTATTGGTTGATTAATTCCGTGATTTTGGTGTAATGCAAAGGCTTGTTTTGATAGCGCAAGATTAAATAAGACTTATCCCCCACGTCTTTGGGATTTATCACTCGCCAGTCGTGAAGCCCGTATTCTCCAAACGGGTTGGATTTGAAATGCTTGATGACTTTTAAGAGATTTTCAATCACGCGGTCTTCAAAATATTCGCGGTTTTCGGCAAAAATCGGCGTAGCTTTAAATTCGTCCTTCAGCTTTGCCAAATCCAAAGGCGCGCCGGACTTTTCAAAGATTTGCCGGGAGTCGCGGTAAAATCCCTGGAGTTTATCCATATCGAAATCGGCCAAGTGCCAGGCGGCATGAAAAATATCATTTTCCTCAAAAAAATGAAAATGTTCGGAAAGTTCCAGCAAAAAGAGCAGAGAATTTACCTGCCGGTCGTTTTTGTTGGAAAGCAATAAGTGGTCAACAAGCGCGGCTTGGGCAAAAATGCCACCGTGGTCGCCAATGGTTTTGCGGACGATATCCAGCGGCGCGCTCATTTGTCGGGAAATTTCTTCTTTTTTTAACGAGTTAAAACTTTCTTTTTCAATCTGCCTGACGCGTTCGCGGGTAATATTCAGCTTTTTACCGATTGCTTCCAAGGTGTGGCGTTTGTTGTCGGCTAAGCCGTAGCGATAAAGCACGATTTGACGCTCACGATCACGCAATTGGCCGAGAATTTTTAAAACCAGCTCGTCCGGACTGAAAGCCGCGAGTTGATGAGCTTGTTCGGATTCAATAACGGCATCCAAAATACTGCCGCTCTGCTCGTCGTTATTTAAATTTTCTTCGCTGTTTTGAACTTGCATAAATTGCAAAGTTTATTTAAAACAAGTCTAGTATAGCATAATTCATTTTATTTGTCAAACATTAAACAATATTTTTTTAAATAAAAAAACCGCTTGTTTTAGCGGTATTTTATCGAATAAATAAAATATTGCTTTTTTTAAAGAAAAAAATCCGGGCTTATTCCCTGCTCCAAACTAACAGCAAGGAGCTGGCGACATAGATTGACGAGTAGGTGCCAACGGTTATACCCAAGATTAAGGCGACGACAAAATAGAAGATCGTTGAACCGCCGAAAAGCGCCAAAGCTAGGAGCACGAAAAGCACGGTGATGGAGGTATTTATCGATCGGGTTAGAGTTTGGTTGACGCTGTAATTTAGGATTTCGGAAAACGGCAGACCATGCTCAACTTGCATATTCTCGCGCACCCGATCGAACACCACAATTGTGTCGTGTACGGAGAAACCCAAAATGGTCAGCAGCGCGGTGACAAAAAGCGCGTCGATTTCCACGTGCCAGATTCTGCCCAAAACCGCGAAAGCGCCGAGCGTAATTATCAGGTCGTGAATCAGCGCGACTACCGCCGCCAAACTCATCCGCCAAGGCGTGACTTTCCGGTCGACGCGTTTTACGCCGACTTTACGGAAGGCGTAGGCGATATATAACAGAATCCCTAAAATCACGAGGCCGGTCTGCCAATAGGCTTTTTGCCGCAATTCCTCCCCAACTACCGGTCCGACGGAATCGAAACGTAATTCGTCGAAATCGCCGAAATCCATTTTTATCAGATTTTGAATGGCCACATGATCTTCTTCCGAATTCGCGCTTGGTATTTTGATGAAGACTTTGTTGTCCTGGCTTGGCTGGACAAGCGCCGTGCCGTAGCCGGCGGCGGAAAGCGCGGTAGTAAGCGCTTGCGTATCCTGCGGGGCGTTGAATTGAATTTCCATCAAACTTCCGCCGCGGAAGTCAATGCCAAAATTTAGCCCCCAAAAAATTAAAGCGGCAAGGCTTCCGGCGATAAGGATCCCCGAGAAAATAAAAAGGATTTTGTAATATTTAACGACGTGAAGCATCTTGATTTAAGCAACTTTTCTTTTATCTTTTAATGCCAAAAAGCCTGGGGTGGTTGAAGAATTTTATGAGGGTAATTATGCGTAAAAAAGTTCGGGTCACGGTTATGGCGGAAAACATCGAGACTAAAATGCCCAAGCCCAAGGTGATGGCGAAACCTCGAATAATACTTGAGCCGAAGTAGCCCAGTACCAATGTCGTGATTAAGCTCGAGACGTTTGAATCCCGAATGGAAGTCCATGCCCGGTTAAAGCCGTCTTCGATGGCCGGAATGACATCCTTACCGCGGCGAAGCTCTTCTTTTGTCCTTTCGAAAATTAAAATATTGGCGTCAATGGCCATCCCGATGGATAGGATGAATCCGGCGATTCCGGCCAAGGTTAGGGTGATATTAAAAAGTTTAAAAATACTCAAAGAGATAGCAGTGTAAACTAATAAGGCAATGACCGAAAGCAAGCCCGGGAGACGATAATAGACCAGCATCAGCAAGGCGACAATAATCAGGCCTATCATTCCGGCCAGCAAACTTTTGGTGATGGAAATTTTTCCCAAAGTCGGGCCGATGTTTTGCTGGGACAAAAGCTGAATCGGCACCGGCAGGGCGCCCGAATTTAAACGCGTGACCAGTTGCTTGGCTTCGTCCAAAGTGAAATTTCCGGTGATAGAGGCGCGGCCTTCCGTGATTTGCGACTGCACGGTTGGCGCGGAAAGCAATTCGCCGTCCAAGAAAATCGCCAATCGTCTGCCAAGATTTCTTTGAGTAATTTCGGAAAAAAGCTGGGCGCCTTCGCTATTGAAAAGCAAGTCAACCTGGGGCGCGGAAAGCCCGGTGGAGCCGCCGTAGCCGACTTCGGCCCTGTTAAGCTGCGCGCCGGTGAGTTTGGTGGGAGTGAATAATTGCTTGGGGTCAACCTGGTTGGGATCTTCGGGAATTTGGTAGGCCAAATTTTCTTCGCGGAATTCCAAAAATGGCGTTTGGCCGATGAGTTTGATGGCTTCACCGATATCCTTGATTCCGGACAGTTCGATAATCAGCCGATCATTACCTTCCACCTGCACCAACGGCTCGGATACGCCAAAAGCGTTGACGCGCCGTTCGATGACGTCGCGTACCGAGTTCATGGCGTCGCCGCGGGCGTCGGATGCGATATCGGAAAGGTCGCTTTGGTAGACCAAATGCGTGCCGCCTTGCAAATCCAGCCCCAGTTTATAGTGGAAAGTTTTGCCGAACAGCTTGGCGCCGTAGGGGTTAGCCAAAAATCCGGCTAAGCCGAAAAGTACCAATATAATAAAAAACGTGATGTATAATCTGTTTCTGTTCATATCACTATGTTATTGTATCAAAAACCAAAATTTATGACAAGGATTCCCCTTGGAAAACCAAGGGGAATCCTTGTCAGGATTATCGTTGCTATTCAACTAGTTTTAACGAATACTGGACAGGCTTCAACGTTTTTTCAAGTACCGGTTTGTATTCCGGTACCAGCTCGGAATATCTCTTGTCCCCCACCCAAGGATCAATGGCGCGGGATTTCATGCTAGTTTGTATGTCAGGTGTTGTCTGCGTATCTCGAAATTTATGCGGATGCGTCGCTCTCTGAAAAAATACTTTTAGCCGATTATCCGATTTTAGGTGGGGGGTGATTTTTGATTCAACATCGGATTCTGTCAGATCAAGGTCCTTCATAGTGATATAATGTTTTTCAATGGAATACTTCAACAAATTTGCCAGAGTGACTGTCATTACCGCTGTCGACGGGCCAGCCCAAATTTCGAGATTTAGTTGCGAGAAAATATTCACAAACTTTTTTGCGGTTTTCAGGTCGGTAATCACCCATTTGTTGCCGTTGACGCGCAGCGAAGACAGAAAAATTTTAATGAACTCTTGAGCGAAGTCCTTGGCGGGCGGATAATAGGTTAACCAGCGCAGCGAATAATCAATGCGGTCCGCGCAGATGTCCGGCAATTTATTCTCCAATAAAGGAAAATTCTTTTCCTCCAAAATCGAATTGAAATCAACGCCGTGTTTTTGCAGAATAGTTGGTATTCCTGAACGCCTTATAAATTCCTCGTGTCGATTGTCCTGAAAATTCTGCAAATGCCCGCTGCCTAAAATAAAATCGATTATATGGCCGAACGCGGTATGGGATACGTCGTGGATCAAACCGGCTACTTGTTCTTCTATGCTGGCTCCAAATTTTTTGAGTAAAACCATCACGCCCAAGCAATGATCAAACCGCGAGGGCTCTTTATACGGGAAGTATTTGCTGAAATAAGCACCGTGCCCAACGCCCTTTAACCGTTGGACAGACGGTGAATTTATCAATTCTAAAAGCACCGGCTCGTTTATTTCGATTTTGCCGTAAACTCGTTCGGCGTAGATCATATTAATGTTTTACTAAAGCCTTGCGGTTTTTTTCCAAACACCGGAAGCGCGGCGTTTTTTCTCGCATTGACCAGTTTGCTAAAAAAGCATATACTATCTTGACTAGGAGGAGAAATGACTTTAACAGCGGAGCAATTAAAAGGCCATCTGCGTGAAGAGTTGAAGAAACTTTTATTGTATCTTCCTTCGGAAGGTACTTTTGAAGTTTGTGACGCGTTTTCAGAGTTCACCGCTCTCGAGTCCATTCTCTCGTTCGTCAGACTCTACACGCGAATCGGGAGATGCGACATGCAGAAAGTGCGCAGTTTTCTCTCGGAGGGCGCTCTTGCGGCTTTGCTCGGCGGCACCCCTGATGACGAGAGATACTTGAACGTACTTTACCAACAGCATATCGAGTAGACTCATCGTCTTATTTCGCACCCATTCGCGGTGTTTTTTTGTTATTTATTTAAGTGAACAACCCTGGCTACCGGAAAACCGTTGAAATCGGTGGCGGAAGCAAGGGTGTAGGCGCCGATGTTTTCAGCGTAAAGCAGGTCGTCAATTTGGAGATCTTCGGGCAGCTCGTCGGCGAGCGAGATTGTATCGAAGGCGTCGCAGGTTGGCCCGAACGTGGCGCAGACTTTTAGGTCGCCCTCTTTGAACGAATGCAAAGGGTAATGCTGGTGGTCGTAAACTTGTCCGGAAAAAGTGTGATAGACTCCATCGTCAAGATAGTAGCAGGTTTTACCGTCGCGGACGGCTTTGCCGATGATTTTGGTTACCAGGGTGCAAGCCGTCGCCACAATAAACCTCCCCGGTTCGGCGATAACCTGAATGTTATCATGCCCGAACAAACGCTTGATTTCCGAATTTAATTTTTTAGCCAGTAGCGTGAAAGGTTTTATATCCGAAGAGTATCTAACGGGAAAACCGCCGCCGATATCCAAAACTTTAATTTTATCGCCTACCCCGATCGAAGCGTCGAGGCCGCTTTTATCAAATCCGATTTCAAGTTTTCTTAGAGCGGCTTCTTTGAAAATAGAGGAAGAAAAATTTAACGCCTGGATATAATTGTCAAAGTTGTTGCATTGGCTGCCAACGTGGAAGCTGATGCCTTCCACGCCCAAACCTAGGTTCACGGCTTCGGCTATCAAATCTACCGCTTCGCCGGGATGGGCGCCAAATTTGGAGGACAGCTCCACCATAGAGCCTGTGTTCGGCACGCGGATGCGTAAAATCAAGCCGACATCCGGGGCGTGCCTTTTGATTTTTTTCAATTCCTCGATGTTGTCGAAAGTTACCAGGATTTTGTAAGGATTCAATTTCGCCAGCACCTTTGCCGGTTTGATGGTATTGGCGTAAATAATTTTGTCCCAAATAAAGTCTTGACGATCTTTTTCGGGCAGATCCTTGATGTGGTTATAAACGAGCTTGAATTCAAAAATCGAAGCCACGTCAAAACTCGAGCCGAGCTTGAACATTGTGTCAATGATTTCCGGATTGGAGTTGGCTTTAACGGCAAAATACGGCTGGACATCGTGAAGTTTTTCCCTAAATTCTTTAAAATTTTGCCGTAAGATTTCGTGATCAATCACAAACACCGGTGTGCCGTGCTTGTGCGCGATTTCTTGCAAGAGTTTTTTTTGTTGATCGGTCATATTTGTTCGAATTTACGAATATTACCCCCTCTTCTCCTTGCAGGAGAAGATGTCTCGAGTTCATCGAGAGACAGATGAGGTCGATTATTGTTTAGTAGCCGAATGAATAGTTTCCAGCACGCCCTCTAAATAATATTGGACGTCGTTATTGTTGAAGCGCATGACTTTATATCCTAATTTTTCCGCATGCGATTGTTTCTCTAAGTCTTTTAGAATTTTCTTCGCTAGCTTGTGTTGCGAACCGTCCAATTCTATTATCATTTTTCTTTCAAAACATTCAAAATCGTAGATGAATGGGCCAATGACAACTTGGCGTTTGAATTTTAGTCCCTGGAATCTTCGGTTTTTTAAATGCATCCAGAGTTTCTTTTCCCAGGGTGTTTGATTTTTCCTAAGTTGTCTGGATAATTTAATAAATTTCGGATCAATGGGCATTCGTCACCTCATCTCTAACTCTTCTCCTAAAAGGAGAAGAGGATAATTCATTACGGCAAGAACTGGAAATTTTCAAATTGCCAAGGGTCAGCGCTGGTTTTGCTGGCCGGGTTTTCTTTAAAGTAGACCACCCTATTTTTGAGAGGCGTCCAATCCGAGGGAGTGGAGATAAAATCGCCGAGGTAAGGTTTGGCGATATTTAAAACAAAATCGTGCGGCAGATCATCGGGGAGGCAAATGCCTTTTTGCGGATTTTCGATCATCCAAAGTATGGCAGATATCATTCCTAGTGCAACTTGTAATGTTGTCGCATTTTGTCCTGGAGCAAGGCGTCGCGCTTCTTCAATTGTCAAAGCACTGCCCGTCCACCAGGAATTATAGGAATGCCCCATTAAAAGGGCTCCCAAAATATCTGCGCCGGAAGTAATTTCGTCTCCCATAATTCGCAATTTTGGCGGGAGCACGTAATTGCGGCCGCGTAGCTCGCAAAGCGAAGAGAGCGTTTCGTGGCAGGGCATATAGGCATAATGCACGGTCGGCCGGTAAACCGGTTTATCCCCTTCCCAAACTGTCAGACGGTCGGATAACCCAAAGGCCTCGCCGTGCCGGATGACCATGCCGACAATTTCTTCGTTTGGAATCCAAGACCGCACCCAGGTGTTAATGCCCATCTGCGCCAAAAAAATCTGATTTTTCGGGCCATAAGGCGGCAGATGCGCCAGAGATGGGAGATTTTTCTCATGTGTGCCCCAGCCCATTTCCGCCGGCGCCGTTCCCTCTTCGCGCAGGCCCTCTATGCTCCATGTGCCGACAAATTCATCAACCTCTTTGGGACGGTTGGTAATCTGGGTGTCGCGCTCACTGCAATGAATGACTTTAACTTTAAGTTTTTTGGCAAGCTGCGGGAAATTTAAATCTTTTATAAATTGATTAATTTCTTCCGCGTCTTTTCCAGTGAATTTTTTGTCAGAAAGGGATTTGTTCGCGATGTCGAGCAAACCTTGTTTAACAAAATGAGATATCAATCCCGGATTCGCGCCATGATCAACCACGGCAGTCGGCGCGTCTTTCCAGCTTTTAGAAAGCTCTAAAAGCTTCATTTGCCGCCAGTAGAGTGATTTTTCAAAAGGTGTCTGGGTAAAAACGCCAGACAGCGAGTCCCAGACTTCCACCGAAGTATTCACGTACAAAACATCGTGATCGTGGCACCAGCCGATAATGTCGCGAGCCTCGATATTCCAAGCCAAGTCGATAATCAAACCGCCGTTGTCCACGTGTTTAGAGAGTTCTCTGCCCAAATTTTCCGGAGTGATTCTTTGCCGAACGAATTTAACCCCTTGGTCGGTGAACTTTTTTAAGGCTTCGGCCTTATCCTCAAAATCCATAACCGTGATATTGGATCGCGGCAAATCAAGTTTATCGAGTAAAATCGGCAAGGTGCATTGCGACACCGACCCGTAGCCGATGATAAGGATTTTGTGAGAAAACTTTTTTTCCATATATTTCACATTACGTATCACTGTACTAGTACAGTGTATTCTCACGACCTTGAAGTTGATCAGGCGATTAAGGATTTGAGAGCCGAGCAGAAGGAGAAGGACGAGAATATACCCGAAGAGTTCTGGCAGAATTTGGGAGAATTGCTGTCTGACAGTCGGGCATATTATCGCGGATTCTACGTTGCGCCTAACTATAAAGACGCTTTGAGACTGGGCAGAGAAGCGCTCGAGGAGAGGCGTAGACGGGACACCCGGCGGGACTAAGGCCGCTTACTGTAAGAAGTTAACAGAGCTGTAATTGTTTGGATGCAGTTCTTTTTTATTAGTCATCAGGTGTATTACTGTACTAGTACGCTACACATTAACTCCATGACATTTTTTATATTTTTTCCCGCTGCCGCACGGGCAGGGGTCATTGCGGCCGATTTTTTTGGCCGGCTCCCCCGACATCCCCTGCGGCGAGCTGTTATTAAACACCATCGGTTGCGGCTGGCGGGCTTGCGGCGCGTTTGTCAGTTCAACTTTATAAATTGTGTAGACAATAGCCTTGTCGATTTCGGAAAGTAAGCGCTGGAACATTTGAAAGCCTTCCCGTTTATATTCTATCAAAGGATCGCGCTGGGCGTAACCGCGCAGACGGACCGAATCTCGCAAGTGATCCATCGTGTCCAAATGCTCCATCCAAAGGCTATCAATGCTTTGCAGCATAACCAATTTTTCGATCTGTCTTGCGGCAGGTTCACCGAACTTTTTTTCCCGCGCTTCGTAAATTTCGCGCGCGAGTTTCGTGTAATGGTCGATGTAGACTTGCGGCGCGTCAAATTTTTGCGCGGAATCGCGCTCGAAAGGAAAAATTGAAGTTAAGGTTTCGTAAATTTCCTTCAAATTCCATTCCGACTGCGATCCCGCGGTGTTGGAAATAATGACGTTCTCGATTTCTTTGTAGATTTTAGCCAGGATTTCTTGCTTTAAATTCGTTTTAACGTCAAGCACGCGGTTGCGCACACGGTAGACAACTTCGCGGTGCTTGTTCATCACATCGTCGAATTCCAACACATGCTTGCGGACGTCAAAGTTCAGTCCCTCGATTTTTTTCTGCGCCGACTCGATGACTCGGGAAACCAGGCCGTGCTCGATTGGCATATCGTCGGGCACGCCCAAAGTCGTCATCATTTGTTTGACGCGCTCGCCGCCAAAAAGACGGATGAGATCATCTTCCAGCGAAACGAAAAACTGGCTGGAACCCGGGTCGCCTTGGCGTCCAGAGCGCCCGCGCAGCTGATTGTCGATGCGTCGCGATTCGTGCCTTTCCGTGCCCAAAACGTGCAGGCCGCCCAATTTTTTTACTTCTTCGGCCAGCTCGGCATTAAACGGCGTGCCGCCTAAAATAATATCCACGCCCCGTCCGGCAATGTTGG
>ERZ1292629.847-Hain-H43-01um-R1-847-length-33283-cov-6_pt2 | contig 13324 bp, 6 predicted proteins | sample MGYA00564399_ERZ1292629 | MGnify/ENA primary metagenome ERZ1292629 (study PRJEB36523, sample SAMEA6512636) | groundwater metagenome | collected 2019-01-08 | study: AquaDiva: Metagenomics assemblies of 32 groundwater samples | reverse complement strand
TAATCCGGAAACCTTTGAAGAATTTTGGGAGGAATGGGGCAACAAGCAAAATGACGCGGTGGGAGCTATACTTTTTAAGATAGGGGATTTGGAAAGTCGAGAAATAAAAATAATTGAAACAGAAGAAGAGAAAGAAATCTTGCAGATTTTAGTTGATTATTTGAAATCAATAGAATATTGGCACGATCCCGATAATGGCGTTTGGGAAGAATATGAAGAGGTGCACGCCTCTTCTGTGGGGGCTTGCGTAGCCGGATTAAAAGCGATTGCTAAGCTGGGAATGGTGGAAATGCCGCGCCACCTTATAGAAAAAGGAGAAGAGTCATTAAAAAAACTTTTACCTAGAGAATCAAAAAGTAAGTTTACCGATCTAGCCCTTTTGTCCCTTATTTATCCTTTTGGTGTGGTTGACCAAAAAATGGCGCGAGAAATAGTCAGGCATTTGGAATATCATTTGGAAAGAGACAGAGGAGTTATAAGATACAAAAATGACAGATATTACAATAAAAACGAAGACGGAACCAGCGAGGAAGCCGAATGGTGTTTTGGCTTTCCATGGCTTTCTATTATTTATAATCAATTTGGCGACTCTGAAAAATCTCAAGAATATTTAAATAAATCATTCAAAACAATTTATAAAGACCAGATCCCTGAACTTTATTATTCCGATTCTGACAAACCCAACGATAACACCCCCCTCGGTTGGGCCGAAGCCATGTTTGTAGTGGCGTTGCTCAAAGTGGGAAAATAAATTCCTTATCCACAAATTTGGATCTCTAAGGGGGTTGACAAGATTTTTGAGAAGTATATACTAGTGCTTAACATTGATTGATTGAGTTATGGCTTGTCAATGGCGGGCTGTTCATATCCAAAAACAGCTATGTTTTACAAGCGGAATCCTACGATTTGACTTATAAAACCATAAATAGTTAAAAAACGGGGGAGATAAAAAATCCCAAGAAGCTTGGGGTGTGTTTTTTTGTGGATAGAATTAATTTTTAATAAATATGGATAAAGTATTGCCTAAAAAATATTTTAGTAAGTTTAGGAAATCATTGGTGCCAATTCCAAACCTGGTAAAAGATCAGGTAGAGTCGTTTAATTGGCTGGTTGAGAAAGGCATAAAAGAAGTGTTTGATGAATTTGCGGTTATAAATGATTTTTCCAGTAAAAAATTCAAGTTTGAATTTTTGGGCTTTGAACTGGAGAAGCCCAAATACGACGAGTATTACGCCAAAGAAAAAAAACTTTCCTACGAAGCGCCGCTTAAAGTTAAGGTGCGCCTGACAAATAAGACATTAAATGTTGAAAAGGAACAAGAGCTTTTTATGGCTGATTTTCCAATGATGACTTCGCATGGCACTTTTATAGTGAGCGGGGTTGAGCGGGTTATTGTGCCTCAGCTGGCCCGATCCTTTGGCGCTTTTTTTACCAGTTTGGAGGTAAAGGGCAAGACCTTATTCGGGGCTAAAATAATTCCCGCTCGCGGCGCCTGGATAGAGATTGAAACCGATGTTGATAAAGCGATTTATGTCCGCATTGACAGAAAAAGAAAGTTTTCAGTTACCTCTCTTCTGCGAGCTTTCGGGGCCGAAACCGATTCTGAAATTTACAACCTCTTTAAAGATAACAAAGACGCCAAAGAATATTTGGAAAGATCTTTTGTTAAAGACCACGCCAAAACTGCGGACGAATCTTTTATTGAAATTTACAGGCGACTGAGAGACGGCGACTTGGCCACCGCTGATAATGCCAAAGAATTTTTCAAAAATTTATTCGGTCCCGAGAGATATGATTTGCAAAAAGTGGGCCGATTCAGATTCAATTCCAGATTCAATTTGCCGATCAGCGGAAAAGGTTCAGACAGGAGAACTTTGAATATTGACGATTTGAGATTGGTTATAAATCAAATTATATCTCTGAATATCACTCCTAATTCTATAGAAGATGATATAGATCATTTGGGAAGCAGAAGAGTCAGATATGTGGGAGAAATGATGCAACAAAAATTCCGTATCGGCATGGCTCAAATAAAACGCAACATGCAAAACAGAATGTCTACGGTAGATACTGATGTCACTTTGCCTATTCAATTTATAATGCCCAAGCCACTACAAGCTCGACTTAAGGAATTTTTCACCACCAACCAGCTTTCTCAATTTATGGGTCAAGAAAATCCTCTGGCTGAAATTGAGCATTTACGACAACTTTCTGCTTTAGGTCCCGGAGGTCTTAATCGTTCCCGAGCCGGTTTTGAAGTGCGTGATGTCCACCCTTCCCATTACGGACGACTTTGTCCTATTCATACTCCTGAAGGCCCGAATATCGGTTTAATTCTGCACCTGGCTCTTTATGCGCGCATAAACGAATTCGGCATGATTGAAACCCCTTATGTCAAAGTTAAAAACGGCAAACTGACCGGTGAAATAGAATACTTGAACGCTTTGGAAGAAGAAAAATTTGCCATCACCCACGCCACCATAGAAAAAGACGAGCACGGCAACATAAAAGAAGAAATGGTTGAAGCCCGCCTTAACGGCATGCCCGATTTGATACCAAAATCCAAGATTGATTACGTGGATATAGCTACCAATCAGGCCTTTTCCATAGCCACTTCGTTAATTCCATTTTTGAATCACGATGATGCTAACCGAGCACTCATGGGTTCCAACATGCAAAAACAAGCCACGCCTTGCGTAGAGCCAGAGGCAGCCTTGGTAGCTACTGGTATAGAGAGTTCAGCCATGAAAGACACTGGCCGACTGATTATAGCTCTGAATGACGGTGTCGTCTCAAAAGTAGACGGCAGATTAATTGAAATTACCGAAGCCAAAAACATTAAAACCGGATATCAACTTATAAACTTTGCCAAAACAAACAGCGCCACCTGCTTCCACCAAAGACCTATTGTTAATGTCGGCGACCATGTAAAACGCGGAGACATTTTAGTCGACACCTTAACATCGGTGCAAGGAGAAATGGCTTTGGGTCAAAATGTTCTGATTGCCTTTTTGTCCTGGTCAGGATCAAATTATGAAGATGCCATTATTCTTTCTGAAAATCTTATCAAGAACAGCAAGTTCACTTCAATACATATAGATGAGGTGGTAGTAAGCGTACGCGACACCAAACTGGGACCGGAAGTAACCACTTGCGACATACCGAATGTTGGCGAAGCTAAACTTAAAAATTTGGCTGAGGACGGCGTTGTCAGAGTGGGAGCCGAGGTTAATTCGGGAGATATTTTGGTCGGCAAAATTACGCCAAAAGGAGAAAGCCAGCTCACTCCCGAAGAAAGATTATTGCGTTCTCTTTTTGGAGAAAAAGCTCGCGATGTCAAAGATACTTCCAAAAGAATGGAGGGAGGCAAGAGAGGTCGAATCATAAATGTTCAGATCTTTAGCAGAGAGAAGGGCGATAAACTTGAATCCGGAATTATAAAAAGAATTCACATAGAAATCGCCCAAATCAGAAATGTTTCCGTTGGAGACAAATTAGCTGGCCGCCACGGCAACAAAGGAGTCATTTCAAAAATATTGCCAGCCGAAGATATGCCTTATATGGCCGACGGCACGCCTATTGATGTTATTCTCACTCCGCTCGGGGTGCCGAGCCGCATGAACTTGGGCCAAATATTGGAAATGCATTTGGGATTAGCCGCCAAAACTCTCGGTTATCAGGCCATTGTGCCTCCTTTTGCCGGCGCCACTGATGAAGAAATAGAAGAAGAATTAAAAAAGGCCGGGTGGAATAAAAACGGCAAAGTTCAGCTTTATGACGGCCGAACCGGAGAGGCCTTCAAACAAGAAACAGCCATAGGATATATGTATATTCTCAAACTTGACCACATGGTGGAAGACAAGATACACATGCGTTCTATTGGTCCCTACTCCCTTATCACTCAACAACCATTGGGCGGAAAAGCCCAGGGTGGTGGACAAAGATTTGGAGAAATGGAGGTCTGGGCGCTTTTGGGACACGGTGTTGCCTACACATTACGAGAAATGCTTACCATAAAATCAGATGATATTTTAGGCCGAAGCGCCGCCTTTGACGCTATTGTCAAGGGCGAAAGAATAAAGGGAGAAAATTTGCCGGCAGCCTTTAATGTTCTTGTTAATAATTTAAGGGGACTGGCCTTGAATATAGAACTCTTGGAAAAAAATAATAATTTATAAAAAATGCAAAATAGAAACCAAAATTCAAATACGGACTTTGATTTAATGCGGCTTTCCTTGGCTTCTCCGGAAGTGATAAAAAGCTGGTCATTCGGAGAGGTGACCAAACCGGAAACCATAAATTATCGCACCCAGAGAAGCGAGAGACATGGTCTCTTTGACGAGAAAACTTTCGGTCCAGACAAGGACTATGAGTGTTATTGCGGAAAATATAAAGGCATCAGATACAAAGGTATTGTTTGCGAGAAATGCGGAGTGGAAATTACCCGTTCCATCGTTCGGAGGGAAAGAATGGGCCATATTGATCTGGCGGCGCCAGTGGCTCATATTTGGTTTTTGAAAAGCATGCCTTCCCGCATCGCTTTACTTCTTGATGTGACCGCGGCTGACATAGAAAAAGTTATTTATTTCGCCGGCTATATTATCACCAAGGTCTCGGCTGAAGAAAAACAAAATATTTTGCGCGACCTGGATGCAGAATTCAAATCAAAAATAAAACAGATAACGGAGGAAACGAAAAAAGACGAACTAAAAGAAAAGCTGCTTTCAACCAAAAGAGAAATAGAAAGCATTGCCCAAGGCAAGGTCATAGACGAGGTAGCCTACCATAATTATTCCATAAAATACGGCGCGTTTTTTGAGGCTGAAATAGGAGCGGAGGCAATTTATGATATTTTCAAAACCATAGATCTGAAAGTTTTGGAAGAAAATATAAAAAAAGAATTGGAAAGTTCAAAGTCCGCCGAGTCAATAAAAATCACTAAGAGGCTTTCGGTTATTCAGGCCATGATAAGATCAAATACCAGGCCAGAATGGATGTTCCTGACCAGAATACCGGTTATTCCTCCAGCTATGCGGCCTATGGTGCCCCTTGATGGGGGCAGATACGCCACTTCAGATGTCAACGACCTCTACCGAAGAGTTATAAACAGAAACAATCGATTAAAAAAACTTAAAGAAATAAACGCGCCGGATGTTATTTTGAGAAATGAAAAAAGAATTCTGCAGGAGGCAGTGGATGCTTTGATTGATAATTCCATCAGGCACAACAACAAAGACCAGACGGTTTCCTCAAACAAGACCAGGGAATTGAAATCGCTGGCAGATAATTTGAAAGGCAAACGGGGATTGTTTCGCCAAAATCTTTTGGGCAAAAGGGTTGACTACTCGGGACGGTCAGTTATCGTTGTCGGTCCGGAATTGAAACTTCACCAATGCGGTTTGCCTAAGCATATGGCTTTGGAACTTTTCAAGCCATTTGTCATATCGCAAGTCCTGAAACAGGAGTTGGCTTACAATGTCCGAGGCGCCAGTCGTTTGATTGATGATGCCATACCAGAAGTTTGGGCCATTTTGGAAGAAGTTATAAAAGATAAATATGTTCTCTTGAACAGAGCGCCAACTTTGCACCGGCTTGGTATTCAGGCCTTCAAACCGATTTTAATTGAGGGTAATGCCATTCGGGTGCATCCTCTGGTTTGTAACGCTTTTAATGCCGATTTTGACGGCGACCAGATGGCCGTCCATGTGCCCCTCTCTCCCGAAGCCCAGCTGGAAGCCAAAATGATAATGGCCTCGGATAAAAATATTTTGAAGCCGGGTAGCGGCGATCCGACCATTTCAAACAAATTGTTGGATATAATTCTCGGATGTTACTGGATGACCAAGGAAGTAAACGGGGAAAAAGGCGAGGGTATGATATTTCCGACTCCTAACCGAGCCATCACCGCCCATGATTTTGATGTTGTTGATTACAGAGCCAAAATAAAGGTCTTGGGTACTGATTCCCCCAAGTATGCAAAATTCAATAATGAATTATTTGAAACAAGTGTCGGCCGGCTTTTGTTTAATGCCGTTTTGCCTAATGATTATCCTTTCGTTAACGCGGAAATAGACAAGAAAAAATTAGCTCTCATGGTTGACGACCTTATTCATAAATACGGCATAGAGTCCATACCGCCCATTATGGACAAAATAAAAGAATTCGGTTTCCACTACGCTACTGTTTCGGGTATAACATGGAGCATCTCGGATGTGGTGGTACCTAAAAATAAATATGAAATTGTGGATGGGACCAAAGAAAAAGTGGCTTTAGTTCAAGAGCAGTATGATACGGGATTGCTTTCACATAATGAAAAAAGGGCCAAAAATATTGAAATATGGACAGCCACCAAAAATGAGATTGAAAAATCAATGCAGGAGTCCATGGATAAAAGGGGTTCTGTTTATGACTTGGTGAAATCAGGTGCCAGAGGTTCTATGGGCCAATTGACCCAGATGGCCGGTATGAAAGGGTTGATTGTCAACACCGCCGGAGAAACCATTGACTTTCCTATAATTTCTTCAAACAAAGAGGGTTTGACGCCCATAGAATATTTCATCACCACCCACGGCGCCAGAAAAGGCATGGCCGACACCGCCCTAAACACCGCCAAGGCCGGTTATTTGACCAGAAAACTTTTTGACGTAGCTCAGGATTGTTTGATTACCGAAGAAGATTGCGGCAGCAAAGAAGGGGTAATCCTTTCCAAAATAACTTCTTCTGGTATTGAAGTTTCCATAGCCAAAATAGCCAAGGGCAGATTTTTGGCGGAGGATCTCAAGGACAAAGGGGGAAATGTTTTATTTAAAAGAAATCATTTTCTTTCCCGCGATGATGCCGCTAAAATAGAGGCGGCCGGAGTGGAAAATGTATTGGTCAGATCACCGCTTACATGCAAGACATTGGATGGCATTTGCATTCACTGCTACGGAGCCGATCTTGGAAAAAATAAAATAATTGAATTGGGAGAAGCTATCGGCACCGTGGCCGCTCAAGCCATAGGCGAACCGGGCACTCAGTTAACTATGCGCACTTTCCATGCCGGCGGTACCGCTTCGGTTGGCGGAGACATCACCCAAGGTTTGCCAAGAGTGGAAGAGGTCTTTGAAAATAGGCCCCCTAAAAATCCAGCAGTGGTCTGCAAAGTGGACGGCATAGTGAGCGAAATAAAAGTGGACGGCAAAGATAAAATAATAACAATTTTGCCGGAAGAAGCGGAAAAACCGGCTAGCAAAAAACAGGGCAAATCCAATACCGAATATCTGGCAAATTATCATCGGGTAGTTTTGGTTAAAACGGGAGATAAGGTGAACAAGGGCGATTTGCTGACTGACGGCTCCGTTGATTTGGATGAATTGTTCAAATATGCCGGCAAGGAAAAAACCCAAAATTATATTATTCACGAAATAACAAAAATATACGAGCTGCAAGGAGAACCGGTTTCCAGAAAACACATTGAGGTTATTATCAAACAAATGTTTTCTAGAAGAAAAATAAAAACTTCAGGCGAGACGAGATTTTCCCAAGGGGACATCGTCGCCCAAAGCAATTTCATAAGAGAAAATGACGCAGTCAAAGAAGCGGGTGGGGAAGAGGCCAAAGCGGAGGCTTTGCTTTTGGGCATTACGGAAGTTTCTCTTTCCAGAAAAAGTTTCCTTTCTTCCGCATCGTTCCAACACACAACCAGAATGCTTATTCAAAACGCCCTGCGCGGCACCGAAGACGAACTAAAAGGCCTTAAAGAAAATGTCATCATCGGCCGACTCATCCCCGCCGGTTCCGGCTTCCCCGGCAGCGAAAAATACAATATGATCAAAGAACTGCAAAAGGAGTTGGATCAAGGAAATTGAAATAAAAAATTATGGCTCGTTCGCCAATATGCACCGCGGGAATTTTTATAAGAGACAAAAATGTCTTGCTTGGTTTGCGTAATTACAAAACCAAGCAATACAAAGATGGAGATTTTTGGACCACACCAGGAGGAAGATGTGACGAAGGGGAAAATGTAAAAACTACATTGAGACGAGAAGTTGAAGAAGAAATTGGGGTTAAAAATTTTGAAATAAAAGAAGAACTTGGGATTGTGGCTGGAGCGAAAGAAGGAGACAAAGTTTATGTTTTTTTGTGCGAAACAAAAGAAGAGCCAATTTTGATGGAACCGGAAAAATTTAAGGAGTGGGGGTGGTTTAATCTCAAAAAAATACCCGAGAATTTTCTTAATAAAGATATTTTGAAAATAATTGTGAATTTAAAATCTTCTATGGATCAAAATTATGACAAATGGAATATTAAGAAAAAAGAACTTTCTAACAGGGAACGAGTTTATTTTCAAAAAGGAGAAATTTGGCTCGCCTCTATAGGTAAAAATATAGGAGATGAAGAGGATGGAAAACATTCTGATTATGAACGACCTGTTTTGATAGTAAGAAAGTTTAACAATAATATATTTTTAGGAATTCCATTAACATCTAATGAAGAGAAAGGGGGTAAATATTATCACGGGTTAATTTCTTTTTCCGGCTCAACTTTGATTTTATCCCAAATTAGGCTTTTTGATGCAAAAAGATTGTTAAGATTTATGGGTAAAATTGATAATGATGAGCTCAAAGAAATAAAATTAAAAATGGGAAATATTGTATAAAAACGAAACCCCCTTGCGGGGGAATCTCGGGGCTTTCGACAAGGAAAGCATTTACAGCAAAAGTGTAGCAAAACTAAAAATTATGTCAAGTTTTAAAGTGTGAATAATAAAATGCCATCAAATACGGAACAAATAAAGGAACGGCTGAATATTGTGGATGTTATATCCGGATATATAAAGGTAGAGAAGGCGGGGATTAATTTCAAGGCCAAATGCCCCTTTCATAACGAGAAAACGCCCAGTTTTTTTATTTCTCCGACCAGGCAAAGTTTTTATTGCTTTGGTTGCGGAGAAAAGGGGGATATTTTTTCTTTCGTCCAAAAGTTTGAAGGTGTTGATTTTAAGGAGGCGTTAAAAAATTTGGCAGACAGAGCCGGAGTTAAATTGGATAAATTCAGAGCGGAAAATTCGGCAGAAGTTGACAGAGAAAATAGAGAGAAAGAAAGGATGTACGAAATTATGGAAGAGGCAACCAAGTTTTTTGAAAAAGAACTTGTGGAAAATAAAATAGCTTTGAAATATTTAGAAAAAAGAGGGCTGGCAAAAAATTCAATAGAAAAATGGCGCTTGGGTTTTGTCAGGGACGAATGGAGAAGCTTGCATGATTATTTAATTAATCAAAAATTTTCCAAAGAAGAAATGCTTTCTGTCGGGCTCATAAAAAAGACGGAAAATGAAAATAAATACTATGATACTTTTAGAAACCGGCTCATGTTCCCCATATTTGACATTAACGGAAAAACAATAGCCTTTTCTGGCAGGGCAATGCAAGAGAATGAGAAAACACCTAAGTATTTAAATTCTCCGGAAACAAAATTATTTTACAAATCGGAAGTTTTATACGGATTCAATGTTGCCAAAAATTATATCCGCAAATTGGATTACGCGGTTTTGGTGGAGGGTCAGATGGATCTTGTAATGTCCCATCAGGCCGACGTTTTAAATACCGTGGCCTCTTCAGGCACCGCCTTGACCGAGTTTCATTTAAAAAAAATTCAAAAGCTTTCAAACCGGGTGATTATGGCGTATGATTCGGATGAGGCTGGAGAAAAAGCTTCTTGGAGGGCGGCTGAATTGGCTTTAAGCTTGGGAATGGAAGCAAAAATCGCCTCCTTGCCCAGAGGAGAAGATCCGGCTTCGGTGGTCAAAGAAGATCCAAAGAAATGGAAAAGAGCCCTGCGGGAATCGGAACATTTTACGGATTTTGCTTTGAATAAAGCCGTTAGAGAAAATGAGGGCCGAAATTTGACCAGAGAAATAACCAAAAATGTTTTGCCCCTGGCGCGCCTTATCCAGAGTGAAATAGAAAAAACTCAATTCATAAAAAAGATAGCCCAAAAAATTAGAGTGGGGGAAGAAGATGTTTGGAATGATTTTAAAAAAATTGAAAAAAGCAAAGACGGAAAGATGGAAAAATCAGAAAAAGAAAAAGATTTTAAAGACGAGAAAGAAGCGCTGATTTTTGAAGCCGAGAGATATGGCTTTAAAATAGATATTAAAAAAACAAAAGAAGAAATAGAAAGAAGAAGTGAATTAAAAAAAATGAAACAAGAGCTTCAAAGGGTGGCTGTTATGCTTGATGACAAAAATATTTCAAAAGAGGAGGAAGAAAAACTGAAAACCGAATTTAAAGAGATACAAAAAAATATTAAAAAAAATAATTATTAAAATAAAATGGCTAAAAAAATACACAAAGCAAAAAAGCTTAAAAAAATCAAGAGAAAAAAACTGCCACCCAAAAAGAAAACCATAAAAAGGGCCGGATCAAAAAAAACAAAAAAAACATTACCTGAATCTCTCTTAAAAAAGACAAACCTTGTGGCCAAGGGCAAAGAAAGGGGCTTTATTACTTTTGATGAAATTTTAAAGGAATTCCCGACCATTGAGGATAATGTTTTAATGTTGGAAGAAATATACGAGGAGTGCGCCGCGGCCGGCATAGATATTTTGGAAGGCGGTCGGCTTTTGGATGAAGTTGTAAAAGACAAGAGCAAGGATTTTTTCAAAGACGAGGCCTCTTACGATTCCATCCAAATGTATCTCAAAGAAATAGGCCAACACGCCCTCATTTCCGGCGCTATGGAAAAAGAATTAGCCAAAAGAATACTGGACGGGGACGAGGAAGCCAAAAATATTTTGGCCAGAGCCAACCTGCGCTTAGTGGTTTCTATTGCTAAAAAATATGTCGGTCGCAGTTCCGATTTAACTTTGCTTGATTTAATTCAGGAGGGAAATTTGGGTTTATTCAAGGCCGTCGATAAATTTGATTATACAAAGGGCTACAAGTTTTCCACCTACGCCACATGGTGGATTAGGCAAGCCATCACCCGAGCCCTAGCCGACCAAAGCCGCACCATCAGGGTGCCGGTTCATATGGTTGAAACCATAGCCAAATACAAGCAAGTTGTCCGCAGATTATCGCAGGATTTGGGACGGGATCCTTTGCCAGAAGAAATAGCCGTGGAAATGGGCCTGGAGCCGGAAAAAATTTATATGATTGAAAAAATTGACCAAGGCACCGTCTCGCTTGAGACACCGGTGGGAGACGAGGATGATAGCAAATCAACGCTGGGCGATTTTATGGCGGATGAAAAAATCGCCTCGCCGGAGCAGGATTCAAACCGCCGTATTATTCGCGACCAGCTCTCCGAAATTTTGGCTGATTTGCCACCAAAAGAAAAAAAGATAATAGAGATGCGCAATGGGTTAATAGACGGCATATACCACACCCTGGAAGATGTGGGGAGAGAATTCGGCGTCACCCGCGAGCGTATTCGTCAAATTGAAGCCAAGGCCCTTGAAAAAATGCGCCAGCACGAAAAAACCAAAAGATTGCAGCATTTTTTGTAAAAGTTAACGGCTCATTTAGCAGGAAATGAGCCGTTGGACAAAAGTGCTGAGCCGTTGGAAGATGGGCGGTCATTAGTGAACTACCATCCGTTTGTGGCGAATTTCACGATCTTTAATGCGTCGTGACACTTCATTGTAAGATTTAGACCACATATCTGTTACAATCAGAATTGTGTGCCTTTTAATTGGATTGGCTTCACCAACCAGTTTTTCATTGAGACTATAGATCTTGTTCTCAATGAAAGCTAGATTAATGTAGTCCCACATGTCAGCAAACCACTCTTTGAGTTCAAAAAGAAACTTCTTCAAAAGTGCTCTCATTTCTGCCTCCCCTTTTATTATAACACAAACAAAAAACAAAGGAAGCTTAAAGGGTGACCCTTTGGGACAGGGGCATTTCAAGGGTCACCCTTAGGAGCAAGTTTTCTTTGCTTTTCCCTCTCCTTTGCAAGGAAAGGGTGGGGTGAGGTAGTATTAAACTTATGACCACCCCAAAATTCAAAAGGGAATACGCCAAACTGAATGCCAGACAGAAAGAGACGGTAGATACTATTGAGGGACCGGTTATGGTTATAGCCGGACCGGGGACGGGCAAAACAACTATTTTAACGCTCAGGATTGCCAATATTTTATTAAAAACGGACACGCCGCCGTCGGGAATTTTGGCTTTGACTTTTACGGAAACGGGGGCAAAAGCCATGCGGGCAAAATTGAGAGAAATAATGGGAGAGGCAGCTCTAGAGGTATCCATACACACTTTTCATGGTTTTGCCGCATCTATAATTAATGAATTTCAAGATCACTTTCCACACCTCTCCAAATCAAACCAAATAACAGAAGTGGAATCGGAAATGTTAGTGAGAGAAATTTTGAAACAAAAAAAATTTAATAAACTGAGACCACTGGGCGAGCCCGATTTTTATGTTTCAAAAATACTAAATATTATAAGCGACGCCAAAAAAGAAGCTTGGACGCCTGAAATGATTAAAAGTTTCGCCGAGGAAGAAATCGAAAGGATTAAGGGGAACCCTTTGGGGCAAAATTCTTCAAGGGTTCCCCTTGGGAAAGCAACTGACTTAAAACGGATACAAAAATGCGAGCGCACTATTTTATTCAGTTATGTTTACGAAAATTATGAAAAACAAAAAAGTAAAAAAAGAAAAATGGATTTTGACGATCTTATTTTTGAACTTTTGAAAACTCTTCAAAAAGACAAATTATTATTGCAAATGTTGCAGGAAAAGTTTTTATATATATTATTAGACGAACATCAAGATACGAATGATTCTCAAAATTTAATCGTCAAAATTATAGCCGACTTTTTTGACACGCCAAATTTGTTTGTGGTGGGGGATGAAAAACAAGCTATTTATAGATTTCAAGGAGCTTCACTAGAAAATTTTCTTAATTTTCAAAAATTATGGAGCGGGATGAAAGTAATTTATCTAACGGATAACTACAGGTCGCATCAAGGCATTTTGGACGCTTCTTTCAAAATGATTGAGAAAAATTATGAAAAAGACGAGCATAATAATTTAAGGGTAAAATTAAAGTCGGGCGCGAAGGAAAAAAGCAGACCCCTTGATATAATAGCCGCGCCCGACGGGGAGAGCGAGGAGGCATATTTGACAAAGACGATTAAAAGCTTAATTCAAAAAAATAAAAAAATTACTGTGGCCATAATAGTGCGTAGAAACAGCGAGGCGGCAAAAATATTTTCCCTGCTCGAAGAAAATAACATTCCAGCTTCGGCGGAGAGAGGGGCAAGTATATTTTCTCATCCTGTCGGCTCTCTTTATTTTTCACTTTTGGAATTCATGGCTGACCCGTCAA
>ERZ1292629.3050-Hain-H43-01um-R1-3050-length-13326-cov-6_pt1 | contig 13326 bp, 25 predicted proteins | sample MGYA00564399_ERZ1292629 | MGnify/ENA primary metagenome ERZ1292629 (study PRJEB36523, sample SAMEA6512636) | groundwater metagenome | collected 2019-01-08 | study: AquaDiva: Metagenomics assemblies of 32 groundwater samples | reverse complement strand
CTATCGAGAGGGTATAGAGAATGCCCAACTCGTCTGAGAGCACATCGATTGAGAGTGCGCTCGGGACTGATAATATTGGTCTGACCATGTTTTCTATGTAGACCCTGATGTCTTCTTTATTCATTGTCTTTCGTGTTACTTAATAATTAAATTTTCAATCAATCCTCGGACTACTTCGGATTCGTGTATCTTTTTTTTCTTGGCGTATGCTTTAACGATTTTGTCGTGAGTCTTGGTCATTCTATATGTTCTTTTAATATTTTTGAGTTGTATCATGTTTTTATTATCTCGTCTTTTGCATTACACCGCCAGTCATCACTGTGGATAACTCTATTGCTTTTTCTCCGGTCAGTTTTTCCCATCTCCTGATGATGGTCTCTACATGCTTTGGTTCGATTTCGACTCCTATACATCTCCTTTGGGTGTGCTCACATGCCATCAGGGTGCTTCCCGACCCTAGAAATGGGTCATACACCCAATCTCCCCGTTTGGTGCTGTTTAAAATAAGCTTACGCAACATTCCGACAGGTTTCATCGTCGGGTGAAGACGTGAGACGTGCGGCTTTGGATAGAATATGACGCTCTTTGCTTTGCTTCGTTCCATTTTATGCCTCCCATACCAGCCGTATAAAATTAGCTCGTGCTGTGGCAGATAGTCTTTTCTGCCGACCACTACGCTGTTTTTGACCCATATGATTGTTTGGCTGTAGTAAAATCCGGCGGCTTTGAACCCCCCCCCTCAGAGCGCACATCATAAGGTCGGAGTTGAATATGTACGCAGAATTGTACGAATCTAACCATTTTTTAACCGAATCTAACCATTTTTGAGTAAAACTCCCATATTCCTCTTCGGTTTGGAGCTGATCGTTTTGTATGACAGTTTGGTTGGAGGTGGTGTGCATTTTGTTTTCCACGTATGCTACTCCGTAGGGTGGGTCGGTTAATATCATGCGAATTTTGTTCTCTCCCAATCCCTGTGTCAGGTCTATGTTCATACAGTCGCCTTGGATGAGTATGTGATTTCCTAGTTGGTATATCATCTCTTATTGTTTAATCTGAATAATTCTCATAATCTTTCGCAAACCACCGCAAAAAACCGTAAACAATAATGATTAAACCCACCACTCCGCCCAATATCTCTAAAATTAATTTTGTATTCATTTTATTTCTTTAATAATGATTGAATGTCGGAGAGAGCTTGATTATGGACATCAATTAAAGTGTCATCTATCTCTGTTCTTAAAGTTATTCCTTGTGTTGCTTGTTTTTCTTTCTTCATCTCCTCGCACTTATCCCACAACTCCTGCTCACGGAGGGAGAGCTTTGAGAGCCACCAATCTGCAATTCTTTCAGCATCTTCTTCACTTGTAGAACTTATTGCTAATCGTGATTTTATCCATTCTTCTTTCATCTGTTCTTTAGATTTCATATTTTATTTGTTAAGTTCTTTTATAATATCTCTGACGGTGTTTCTAAATCCTTTGAAAGCCCGCCATTCATTAAATTCTGTGTGTTCGTGCTCACTTTCAATTTTATCCGATAGTTCCACCACACTTCGCAGGAGGTCTTTGGTGTAGGTAGAAAAGATAAATCGTTTAATATCAGCCGTGCTACCTCTTATTTCATACGGCATTAACAGTGTTCCTCCACTCTCGTGCGGTTCTGGTGGCGGAATAAATATAAACTTGTCCGAAAACTCTTTCTCCGCTTGTGCTATAACATCTTTGGGTGTCATATTATTTGGTTAAAACTTCTCTTACTAAACTTCCTTGTTTTGGTGGAGAGACCATACCTCTTTCTTCAAGTAAATCTAAAATATGAGCCGCTCGCATATATCCAATTCTCAATTTACGCTGGAGAAAAGACACATTTATGTTTTTTGGTTGTGTAATAATCTCAACGGCTTCTTTATACATTTCTTCAATATCTAATCCATAGATATCTTTTTCATTTTCTATTTGCTCTTCTTTCATCATATAGAGGTTAAAATAATAAATTACTGTAATTCTTCGCTTAGTGGAATTTTTTGTAAGTCCTGAATAAATTTACGGCACAATCGGTGCATTTCAATACTTATTAAACCAGCTGTAGTCATCTCTAAAATCCAATTTTGTAAAATTACAGTCATACCACTTTCTTTGATACTTTTTAGTTTTATGTATTTTGTCTTCTTCATTTCATAGAGGTTAAACTTTTTCATACTTCAAATGAAATATGTCTGGCTTGCAAGGATAAAATTCACCCTTCAAACCTTTAATAATAAAGTCGCCTTCTGTTACTGTCATAATTCCTTCAAGGGTGTGTATATGCGGATTTGAGTAAATATCTGAATGTTGCATATAACAAACACCTTCAAGCGGATGTTTTCCTTCTTTTGAATATTGCTCTGCTTCTATTTCTACTGGCTTTGTTTTGTATTTCATTTCATAGAGGTTAAAATAATAAACTAGGATTTTCGTAAATATTGCCTATAATTTTATGCCTTGAAGCATCTCCCATCGTTTGTCTAACACCATCTTGCGGACATTTATTTCCTATTCTCTTTAGCCAAAAACACGCACTTTCTTCTGAATATTCAACTACATACCGATGTCCTCTATGACCATCGTAATAATAAATACATTCAAAAATATCTCCTTCGTATATTTCAGTTCCCTCTTTGTCTGTTAAACCTGTAAATTGCATAACAACAAAATCATCCGAGTCTCTTTCAAAGAGTTTCCCCACCTCACCATTTTCTTCTTCAACATCAAACTTCCCCGAAAGAAACATCACAAAAGTGTAGTCATTATCAACAAACCTTTTTTTAATTTTGTCCCACACTCTTAATTTTATTTTTCTGTTCATTTCATAGAGGTTAAAGGGGTTGATAAATTACCGCATACACTACACGACCATTCAGTATGCATATAAGTCCAGTCAAGAGGGTCAGCGGGGCTAATCTTCACGCGGCTTACCATTCTGTGTCCTTCAAACATTCTCCATAAACAGTGCCACCAAGTTTTTATAAATCCTTTCATTTCATAGAGGTTAAAATAATAAATTCTTTTCTCAATTTATTATTTTGTGTGGTCATGATATTTTCTTAGCTTTTTCATTTGTAAACTCTTCAAATCTCTTCACAATCACATCGCAGAATATCGGGTCCTGTTCCATGAGATATGCTTTTCTACCTGCCTGTTCACATGCGATGAGAGTCGACCCTGATCCACCGAAGAGGTCTAAAATGATGTGTCCGGGAGCTGAGCACCTCTTAATCGGCTTTTCGTTTAGTGTGATTGGTTTTTGAGTAGGATGTTCATAGTCCTGCGCGTTGTCCCTTTTTACGAGCCAGACTGTGAGCATATCTAGGATTTCGTCGTGTACTTGGTTGCCGCTTTCGACTTCCTTATTCATGATTTCGTTTAGATTTTTGTGGGCTTTGTTTAAATAAGGCTTGCCTCTGATACCATAAACACACGGCTCGTACACTTTGTTGAATGCGATTTGAGGAGTCATGTTGAAGTTATTTTTGACCCACATACAGACCCGTTTGTTGTCTACTTTATTGTCTTGGAATAAGGATTGGAGAAGCCAGATGTATTTTTCGTCGCACCAGTAGAACATGTGAAAATTCGGTCTAGCGTGGCTGATTGCATTTTTCATGGTGGCATCCAGAAATCCGGCATAATCGGCATCCTTTTTGGAGTCCTTTTTGCCTGTGTAAGCGCCGTCATATTTCCCGGTTGTGCTTACTCCTTTGCTATAATCCAGTCCGATGTTGTATGGAGGGTCGGTATATATCATGTCTGCCAATTCTTCTCCCATGAGCTTTTTGACGTCCTCTTCCTTTGTGGAATCTCCGCAGAGCAGTTTGTGCTTTCCGAGTTGATAGAGGTCGCCTTTCTTGGTTTTGGGCACTTTGATTTCTTTGATGGCTTTCTCGACGTTGAACTCGTCGTCTATGATTTCTACATCGTCCCAGAATGCCGAGAGGTCGTCGTCATCGAATCCCACGTCTAGCAAGGTTGTCAGATCCATCTCCATCAATTTCTCTGGGTCCCATTCACCGACATTTTTGTTTAGACGCAGATTCAATCTTTTTTCCTCGGTTAAGGTGAGCTCACGACTTGGTACTCTGACATCTATTTCTTCGATGCCTATGTCGGCATACAGAGTCGTTCTTTGGTGTCCCCCTATGAGGGTGTTGTTGCGTTTGCCTATGTTTATTATAATCGGCTCGACCGTGTCGAACTCTTGGATTGATTCTTTGAGTTCCTGTCTTTGTTTGTCGGTCATGCGACGAGGATTATAGTCGGCCGGGAGCAGGTCTTTGACTTTTCGCCTTTCATTTGTCCATTTTAGTGTTTTCATATTGTCTTTGCTACATTTTCATAATGTTCAATCTCTTTTTTATCTACATATTCATTTTTGCTACACCATTTCGACCATTGTTCCATGATGTTTTGAAATTCAGTGTATCTTTTGGTGTCATCGACCGGGTCCACTAACACCGAATATGTTTTTACTCCGAGATATGTATCTTCCACCATGGCCCCGAATGCTACGGCCAGTTTTTGTCTATTTAATACCATTATTTTTTCTCCACTGATAAGAGTATGCTCTTCTTTGAATTTCTGAATTTTGTCATTAAATCGTTTGAGTTCGTCATTGGTATAAATTCTCATTTCGACCGCCGGTTTGATATATTCCTTTTTTGTTATTTTTGACATGTTATTTTGTTAGCATTTTTACTACTGTCCCAAGCACCCACTCAGGAGTCTGTCTTTTGGCTTTCTCGACTCCCTTAAGAATTTGGTCGTTTGTGAAGCATCTCAATGAACCAGCTGATCGCAGGTGTTGCTTGAGAGCTATCTGAAATTGGTCTTTGTTTTGTAGATCCGGTCTTCTTTCCTCAAAGTACAGCGCAATGATGTTTAAATCTCTTCTGTCGCTTTCCTCAAGTTTTTTGATTTCCCTTTCTAAAGAGAACCCGTCGGCGCCTTGCGCCGTATTTCTATATTCTTTATTACTATTATTATTCTGGTCACCACGGTTGCTATCTAGAGTGACCTGGGCTTCACTCTGTTTGTCTGGTGTCACCGCCGTTTCACTCTGGCTTTTGAAGGTTACAGTCGGTATTATCTCTTTTCTATGCCTCCTAGAAGAGTCTTTGTATATCCTTTTTATGTACCCTCTCTTTTCCAGTGAATCGAGAGAGTTTTGTATTGTTCTGGGGCTTGTTTTAAGGAGTTTTGCCAGCTGAGCGTTTGAGGCATAACATTTCCTCATTGACATACTGGAGTACCAATAAACTATCCCATACAATTTTTCAGCGATCGGTTCAATATATTCATCGTTGATGATTTGAAACGGGAGAAGTAAATAATCTGGGTAAATTTCCATATGCCTAATTATATCGGTATGCTTCATTTTTTGCTATCTATAAGATTGTTGATAAGTTGTTGATAACTCAATAATTGCTGTAATCTACCTCGTTAGGGTCTGGCACATAAAGTTGCAAACCGCTTTCCGGTCCAAGACCCCCTGGTCCTGTCGGGAGCGCCGCCCACTTCTGGCACTTCTTCCAATAGTCCCGATAAGCCTTATCCGAGAGTTCGGTGGTGCTAAGGGTTCTCTCAAATCTTCGACCTTTGCTATCAACTTCCTCTTCCCGAAGAAACCAGTCAGCGAGCATTCTATGCACCACCCCGGGTTCCGTATCCATTTCCCGGGCTATCATTTGCACCACTACCCCTCGGTAGAATTTCTCTTCTTGTCTTGAACGGTCTTTGACTCTCGGTTTTACGATCATATGCAGTTTTTTGCCGTCCAGTCGTACCAGAGACTCCTCGAACTCCTTTTTTTGTTCGAATAGGATTTTGCCGTTGTGTACCTCGATGTTCCAAATCTTGTAAAATTCACGTTCTTTCATGTTATTGCGAATAATTCTTTTAATCCCCTTACTTTTTCTAGTTTGTTAAACGCTCCACTTCTCATTTTTCCAGAATGCATATTGTTGTGGCATTGAATACAAAGGAGTACCATATTTTTATGGTTATGAAGTTCCTTGTGTTTTGGGTATAGACTTGCGTAATAGATATGGTGAACTTCGAATCTTGGGGTCCCGTTTTGATTAACTCTGCATAACTCACAGAATAGGTATCCATTTTTATCTAGAAATTCTTTTCTATATTTAGAACACATTCTTAAGTGCAAACCATCAATTTTCTTTCCTTTTATTCTTGATCCGTTTCTATAAGCTGGATTTCCTGTTCCCTTCCTCTTTTCCGACATCTCCTTCCACAAACATGCTCCGCATTTCCCTAAACCAGTATATCTATATAAACCCTCAAACTCTTTGCCGCATTTCTGACATTTTTTAATTACTTTTTTTCTATTTCTTTCTTTTGTAATACTGTCGGCATTTTTTCTATTACATGCAAAAGAGCATGTTTTTTTGTTCCAAGGATTTCTAAATATAAAGTATTTACCACATATCTTACAAATACCTCTTTTTGTTTTTGATTGAATTATCATAACTCATTCTCACACATCTCCCCGATCTCTTTCCAAGCTTTTCGCATACGCACCATCATCGACAAGATGTGGCTCATTCTGCGAACAGTTTTGAAGCTTTGGAATTTGCCCGTAAATGTCGGCCGACCCGCTTCATCGAACTCGGTTTCTGCCCAGTCTAAGTGCAGTTCCGGGATCTGTTTAGTCAGGATATACGCCCCGGTGGCGTAGAATGTGAGTTGATCGCATTTATCGACTTTGACCTGGGTCCACGGCTCTCTGCCCGTCTTGTATTCCCGAATAGCCGAGTAGTCCAGTTTTATGGTATCTGGTTTGATAAGAATCGGCACGACCTCTTTTCCTACAATCAGTTTAGCTTCAATTTTCTGGTCCCTAATTTCGTAGTTGGGATACATGCCCATGATGATGTCTTTTTCAATATCTCCGGTGTCCTCGTCGTTTTCGAGAGCGTCGGCGATCTCTTTTCCTAGGGCGATGGCCCGGCTTATCGGCATCTGTTTGCCTTCCAGATACTGTTCTCGATAAGCCTTGGGGCTTTTTTCCCAGAGTATCATTTGGCTATAACTAAGATATGGTCTTGGATGCATGGCATTATTGTATCGCTTCGCTTTCCTCGCCGTCGACCTCTACTGTTGGCAATTCCTCTTTCTTTTTCTTTGGAGTAAGGATGGCGATACGGTCTTTGATAAGTTTACCGAGTTCGTTCTTTTGGGTTTCGTCATATTTTTCGCTGGTCTCGATTTTCTTGAGAGCTTTCTCGAGTTCCTTTGGATCAGCTATTTTCTCGAGCATTCTCTTGGCTTTGCTGTAGTCATCTTCGACTTTGACTTCCACCACTTGAGCTTGGTGCATTTCTTCTGCCACGTACAGTCCCGACATAACCTGTGGAAATGCTTTTCTTAAGGCCAGCGCTTCGGCACATTTACCGAGCATTAGGTGTGGCATTTTCTCCCAGAGAGGCGATGCTATGGTCTTGTCTTTTTTAAGCGGTACGTACTGACTCCATCTGGCCGTTGCCGTGAACTCTACTCGAGTTCCTTGCACCATTTTGAATACCGAAACTGTCGCCTTGGTTGGCTTTTCTTCGTCATCGAACTTGGGATCATCGTTGCCTGCGTAGTCCCCGGTCCTCTCGGCCACACTACGCAGTCCATCGATACCGACTATCGGCACTCTTATTTCCTTTCCCATTCTAGAGTCCCACCTTGGCACCAGGTGGATCTGCTTGGTGAATGGGTCGAGTTTTGTTCTCTCACAGACGTATAGGAACATTTTAAGTTCGTCATCCGACGCTCCCTTGGCTATTGTCGTCTTGAGTATTTCCACCTGGGCCCGGGTCAGTTTCGATTTGTATTCCATCGGCACCGGGGGTTGAATCACTTCCGGCATTATCACTATTTCCTTGACTTCCTCCGGTTCCTTTTTGATCTCCTCCTTCTTGAGAGTTTCTTTCTTGGCTTTTTTCATTTTCTTTGAGTTTAATTTCTTTTAAATATTGTGGATAGTTCTCGTACTTTAATGTTATGAGTCTGATGTTGTCTTTTTCAATTTTGAGACGGTTTTTCTCCGCTTGTGAATTTGCTAATTCAATTTCCCATAATTTCCGTCTTTCTATCCTTTTTTCAACTTCTTCTTCCCGTTGTTTGGATAAAGTCAGTTTTGGTTCATGGAATTTCATAACTACCCGAGATTTAAATCTGTCTCTTCATAAATTTCGACTCCGACCGTGACCAATCCATCCAGTGCCGCCTTGCGAGCTACTGATTCGTTCCACACTACACATCCGACTGATATGAGGTGGTATAAGTTTTCAGCTTTCAGTGATCCGAGGTCGGCAAATCTTACTTTCCTGCGGACTACATTGGTCGCCTTTCCCTCGCCTGTCCTCACCGTCTTTTCGGGCTCTTTTATGTCGTCCATTTTTTTGACAGCCGTCTCGACTTTCATCGTTCCCTTTTCTACTCTGGCGGCTAATCTTTCTTTCTCTTTTTCTGCCGCTTTTCTTTGCGCCTCCGAGAATGAGATCATTTTGTCTTTAATCGTTCTCAGCGCCACTTCACCTGCCGTTTCGATTGGTTTAAATAAGTCCCTGACGCTTTTGAGAGCGGCGTTCATTGGCTTGGTTATTTCTTCTTTTCTTCCTGTGATTTCCGTCAGTTTGTCTTTTATTGCTTTGCCCTCGGCCAGGGCTGACTTATAGTCCTCGTCTGATTTGACCTCAAGAGAGGAGCTGTATTTGCCTATTTTTTCTACATAATTCTGGTACTTTTGGATTTCTTTTGTATCTACATTGCTCATTTGATTTTTTGTTTTTTGGATAGCATAATGCCATGTCCATATTTTTTTAAATACTTTATAATATTCGACCCTTTAATCTCATACTTGGTGTCTCGATCTTCACCACTAATAATTACTTTTAATATATTGTCTCCAAAGAAGTCTCTGACAATATATTTTTTGAGTGTGGTCATTGTTCTGAATTGTGGTATTTTTGTTCTTAGTATATTGGTTAAATTATATATAAGATCTGGGACTATTTCTCCCTCTTTTATAAATATATAATTTGTATCGTACTTCTTGTGACATGAATGGCATAGTTGTATAAAATTATTTCTTTTTTTCTCGTATTTTTTACCGCGTTTCAGTGCCCAGCTGAACCTTTTGGATTTTTCATCACAACTTTCCATCTCACATTTGTTGGCTTTTCCGTATTCTTTTCTTAACCATAAGTGAATATTTACATATTCTTTCCTTTTTATAGATCTCATTTCTTCTCTTTTTTTTGTATAACTTATGCTCATAGATTTATTATCTCACCCTTTAATAACTTTTGCTACAGTGAAACTGTTGGTAACTCATATAGTCGGTTTTCCGGCCAAATTCTCTATCTGTCCCAACAGTTCTACTACACCTTTCAATTTCTCATGAAATGCCTTATGCGCATTTCCCATCTCTATTAAATGAGTCATTGCCTCCTTATACTCGTCTCTTGATATTTGCTCTTTTGCTTTGAGTTCATCGTAGAGTAGATTGGCCTTGTCTTTCAATTCTCTAAGTTCCTTGGAGTGAGGATGTCGTTCTGGGTATTCAATCATGTTTTTATTTTATCCAATAATTCCTCGATCTTTTCATACCTTCCCCACTTGCCTCCATACCTGTTGAGAACACAGTATTTCTTGTTTGTGGGGTATATATCTACTTTTTCGTTAAGACGGATCTGGTATCCTGTGATCTCTCGTCTTTCAATACCGTGGTCATGGCAGAAGTCGTCTATCACGCACTTTTCTGTTTCTCTTTGGTTTCTAATCCGCTCTCTCTTGCTCTTCGTCATAGTCTTTGATTTGGCATTCACATTTCTGCGTGCCGACTCCACGCTCCCAATTGCCGTCGCTATTAATTTCATCGCACGACACTTCTCCGGTGCCTCCGCAGATGTCACAGACCTCTTCTTCGTTTTCCATGTTAGAACGGAATTGAATCCGCACTTATTTCCTCCTCTTTTTCGTCATATTTGTCGTATTCCTTGTCTGATTCACTCTTTGCCGGGGCGGCCGTTCCTTGCGCTTTCGGTCCGAATTGGAAGTTTTCTACTAATATCTCAGTCTTGTAGTTTTTCTTGCCGTCTTTTCCCTCCCAAGACCTCGTCTGTATTCGACCCTGGACATAGAGCAGTTGCCCTTTTGTCACATATTGCTTGATTAAATCGGCCGACTTGCCGAATGTAATGAGGTTGTGAAATTCCACCTCCTCTTTTTTTGTACCTTCTTTGTCCTTCCAGATTCTGTTGGTAGCCAGTCCGAATGAGGCCACCGAACTTCCTGACGGTAGAGTTTTAATTTCCGGGTCTTTCGTCACTCTTCCTATCAGCTGACATTGATTTAGATTCATTGTACTTTTCGATTATTGATAACAAACGACTTATCGCCTCATATGCGGAGTATCCCAGACACTCCAATAGTCCTTGCTTTGCTTTGTAGTACTGAGTACCTTCTATTTTTTGTATTCTCATTTTAGATGAAGACCACCGACACCATTCCTATATAATATGCGATCCCTCCGAAAATGATTGACCACAATGTGATAAACCCGACTATCGAGTAGGTTCGCTTTATTAATTGTATTTGCTTTTGTGTCATGATTGCTTTAGTTATTTTTTTAATGTGTTTTATCGACCCATCTTTATTATCTCGCCCTTGCTATTAAATTGCAAGGGTGAAAACCAGAAAACTGTTGATAACTCAAATATTCCAAAATACCCTTATTGTGCTTAACGAAAACCACCCCGTTTTGCGAGGTGGTTTTTTATACTCTTCGAGTCTCGGTTTTAATCTCATCCGAGAAGATGTCTACCCGCATTAAGCGAGATTACCTATAAGACTACCATATTCTGTCAAATATTGCAAGTTATTCCGGGGCATGAATGTATTTGGCGTTGTGTTCTTTGAGGTATGCCCATGTCAGAAGTCTTTCGCTGTATCCGCATTTGCCAAAATTGCTTTCTTTGATCCAGACGCCTTCCTTGACAACTTTGGTGTTTTCTACATAGTGTTTTTTTTCTCCATACTCAAGCATTGTGACACCACCCACTATCGGATAGTCAGAGTTTGGAATGATATTTTTTGTCTGGTCCGGCAACCACGGCATTCGTCTTTTGATGAATAACCAGCAGTTGCACTCTTCCGTATTTGTGTTCGGTTTTTTTTCCTCCACTATCGGAGCCTCTGGGATTACTTCTGTCTCAAAAGCATACACTGTTGGTGATATGCTCGTTCTGATATCTCCGATTCCACTACTTACCGAACCCGCAAACATTGACGATATAGTAAATAGCGTCGCTATTGTAGATTGTAATATAAGCCTTTGGTTTAATTGTAATTTTCTACGCAGGTTTGCGTAGTCCAGAGAATTTTATATCTCCTTTTCTCCAACGACCATACCAAGAAACGCAAACGCCGATAGCGGTTAATATTATGGCTAATTCATCTGGCAAAATTATAATGCCAAACTTTGATAAAATTAGCGAGATTGCTCCAGCCACGACCACTAAATTTCCTCCTTGTGTTGTGCTATACATACTTTTAAATTAATTTATAATCAAACATGATCAAAGAACGCTATTAAATATCCGTCTTTCTCCCATCGGTTCTTCCATGATTCTATCGTATAGTTTTTCTGGAATCTACCGCCCGGCACGAGGCTGGTGACGCTCATAATGCCTCCTTGGCCATCACATACGCCTATGTGTCCGTTTGCTATCTTGGAAGTGGTCTTTTTATAGCCTGTGGGCGATATTATAAGCGTTCCGGCCTTTGGTTGTGTCGTTGATCTGAAGTACGGACTATCTTTGAGGAGTTGGTATCCGCGGTATGTGGAGACTTCCACTCGGTTTGCGGTTCCATTGATATAGAGTCCTGTGGCTAGTTTAACAATCTCATCAACACTTTCAAAACAGGAGTACTCATCGGGAGCAATATCCCTGGGTGAGGCGTCTTTGCCAACCCATGCTAATGCTGTTTCGTATATGAGTTCGTTGTTGGTTTTCATTTTTATTTGTTGCTTTTCTAACAGCTTGGCATATGCGTTGTAGAGAGCCGTCAGATTTTTTAGCAGTTCTAATAGCAAATTTTGCATATTTTTCGTATGATTAAATTATAGCAAATTTAAGAGCCGCTAGGGGGGGTTGGTGGATAACTTTATCCACTGCCCCCACCCTAATAACGGCTCTTTTTTGCTTATGCTGTGGCCACTACTCTCAGTCGCCTTTCAAGTCTACCGTCTTGCACGATAGCAAGTCTGGCCTGCCGTTGGCGTTCAAGAAGGCAATGCTCGTGTATGGATTTGTCAGCCCATCTGACCTTTTTTTCCTGTTCTCCAAACCTTATGTTACATATGAAACAGAATACATCCATTTGACACCTCCTCGCTGGTTTATAATGAACTCAAAGAACTTCCTTGCAGGGTCGCGCTCCCGTCGATGGGTTACGAACGACCCGGCCCTGCAAGTAAGCTCTTTAATGCCTTCCACAATGCTACGATCCAATTATCGGTGATCTTTATACCATTGTCGAGATAGTATTTGGCGTCCTCTGGTTCCAAGTCCACGAACATATACGCTCCGTATTTTGCTACGTAATAATTCACCTCTTCTCTCGGCATATAATGACAACCCCCCTCTCCAGCTTTTAGTCCTGCCGAGTTTTGTATCTTTATTCCTCTTTCGTCCCATCCTATTTCGGCCACCAGATGTCCGAATCCAAACTCTGGTGTACCCGTTAGTACTACTTCTTTTGATGCCCAATGCCATTTTATACCCGTCACCACGGCTTGTTTTTTGTCTCTGAATTTCCATATACTGGCCCTGATATTGTCATAGTGATCATATGGTCCAGTCACCTTGAAAAATGACTTTTTTCGCTGTCTTATGGCCTTTTGAAACAGATCTGGCCAATTTTCTATATACCTGATCTTGTCTTTGTCTGCTGTTTCTAATATGAATGGGCTATCAACTGCTAGCAATGCCCCATATTTTACATGAGACTTAAGTGCATCTCTTATATTCTGTCCCCATTTGTCAGGATCTCCTGATATCTTCTTGGATACGGCAAACGTCCACATTGGTTCAAGGACTCTTCCCTCCTGTAATTCCGAAGCCGAATCGGTGGCAAATGCCGAACATAAATCAGTATCGAGTTGGTCTTTGATTACAAGAGGCGTGAATGAAAACTTCTTTGGCAATTCTTTCAAATCTGGCAGATCTATTATTGCCCCTAGTTCGAAGTCTCGGTGGTCGTCTGGGGTATCCTGTAA
>ERZ1292629.3048-Hain-H43-01um-R1-3048-length-13332-cov-9_pt1 | contig 13332 bp, 12 predicted proteins | sample MGYA00564399_ERZ1292629 | MGnify/ENA primary metagenome ERZ1292629 (study PRJEB36523, sample SAMEA6512636) | groundwater metagenome | collected 2019-01-08 | study: AquaDiva: Metagenomics assemblies of 32 groundwater samples | reverse complement strand
CCCACGCTCATATTGACCATATCGGCCGTTTGCCTTTGCTTTACAAAAACGGCTTTCGAGGGGAAATTTTTTCCACTCCGCCGACCCGGGATTTCAGCGAACATCTTCTGCTTGATTCCGAACATCTGCTCGCCAAAGAAGCCGAAGAAAAAAATCTGCCCCCTCTTTATTCCATCAACGACATCAATAAAACGATGCCATTGTGGAAAGGAGCAAAATATCATCAGAAATTGCGGGTTAGGGGCTTTGAGGTTGAATACTATGACGCCGGCCATATTTTGGGTTCGAGTTTTATCGTTGTTTCCGCGGAAGGAAAAAGGGTGGTTTTTTCGGGAGATTTGGGCAACGTTCCCGCTCCTCTAGTAAAAGACACGGAAAAAATCAGCGGAGCGGATTACGCCTTGATTGAATCCACTTACGGCAACCGTCTGCACGAAGACTTGGGAAGAAGAAAAGAAATTCTTGAAGACGTTATTGAAGAAACCGTAAAAAACAAAGGAGTATTGCTGATTCCCTCTTTCGCCATGGAACGCACTCAGGAGCTCCTGTTTGAATTAAACGACTTGGCGGAAAACGGACGCATTCCGCGGGCGCCGGTTTTTATTGACAGCCCTTTGGCGATAAAAATCACCGCCATTTACAAAAAATATTCCCAAGACCCGGAGTATATGGACCAAGAAGCGTTGGCCCTGCTCCGAAAAGGCGACGCGATTTTTGATTTTCCCGGATTGAAAATGACGTTGACAACCGAACAGTCAAAAGAAATCAACGAGGTTGCTGCGCCGAAAATTATTATTGCCGGCGCCGGGATGTCGCACGGCGGAAGAATTCTCCACCACGAACGTCGCTATCTTTCCGACCCGAAAAACGCGATTCTCTTTATCGGTTATCAAGCCCAGGGCTCTTTGGGAAGAAAGATTTTGGACGGCGCCAAAAGCGTGAAAATTTTCGGCGAAGAGATTCCGGTCAAGTGCCGCATAAAAACCATCAGCGGCTATTCGGCCCACGCTGACCAGTCGATGCTGCTCAACTGGCTAAAACCGATGAGCGGTTCGTTAAAGAAAGTTTTTATAGTTCAGGGCGAAGAAGATCAAATGATTCATTTTAGCGTAAAAATCCGCGACGAATTGGCAGTGGATACGGCGATACCTACAATGGGAGAAAAAGTTGTGCTATAATTAAACGCGATGGACAACAACATCTGCCACACAACTTACAAATACAAAATCTGCGTTTCCGGCGCAGCTGAGACCGAACATTGCGGGCCGGATGCTTTTAAGCTGGCCGAAGAAGTGGGCAAAGAAATCGTCCGGCACGACGCGGTTCTGGTGACCGGCGCCACTACCGGCTTTCCTTATTGGGCAGCCAAAGGCGCCAAAGAACAGGGCGGAATTGTTATCGGTCTTTCGCCGGCGGCAACCGAACAGGAACACATTAAACGTTTTGACCTGCCGACCGAATACCACGATTTAATTATTTACACCGGCTTTAACTATTCCGGAAGAAATCTTTTGCTCACCCGGGCAAGCGACGCCATCATCGTCGGCTGCGGCAGAATGGGAACTTTAAATGAATTCACCATCGCTTTTGAAGATAAAAAGCCAATTGGCATACTGGAAGGAGATTGGGAAACCGACGAAGTTTTGAAAACTTTGATTGAGAAATCTCATCGGGCGGAAGAAATGAAAGGGAAAATCGTCTACGCCAAAGACCCGAAAATTCTTTTGGATAAATTAATCGAAATGGTTAAAAAGGATAAAGGTCGGAACAATCATCAATAATAAATACTATGGAGGAAAAACCAATCGGCGAAGGGAAACCTATAGGAGAGGTTTCCCATTATTACGGCCATCTGGGAGTGGCGATTGTAAAATTCAAAGAAACCGTCAAAATTGGAGAAGCCCTTCACTTTAAAGGCGCTCACACGGATTTCACGCAAACAATTGAATCAATGCAGTACGACCACAAAGATATAGATTCGGCAAAAAATGGTTTGGAAGTTGGAATAAAAGTGAACGAAAAAGTAAGAGAAGGCGACGAGGTGTACCGCACTTAAATAATAAATGGAAATTTTAACCTCTCAAACGGAAATTTTTGCGCGGTTGCTTGCGGCCGTGATTTTAGGCGGTTTAATAGGTTTGGAAAGGCAGTTGGCGAAAAAAACCGCCGGCCTGAGAACTTTCTCTCTGGTCAGCTTGGGCTCGGCGCTTCTCGCTATAATTTCAATTCTGCTTTCCCAAAAATTTCTTTCAGTTGATATTTCAAGAATTCCCTCTCAGATAATCACCGGCATCGGTTTTCTCGGCGCCGGTGTAATTATTTTTCACGGCATTCATCCAAAAGGCATCACCACCGCAGCCGGGCTATGGGTTTCCGCGGCTGTTGGAATGGCAACGGGTTTCGGGTTTTATTCTTTAGCCGCTTTTACCACTCTGCTGACGATTCTGATTTTCGTTGTCTTCTGGTTTTTTGAGGAAAAATTTGTAAAGAAAATAGCCGAAGAAATAGATATTAATATCAGCAAAAAATCCGAGAAAGATGGCGAAGAATAATTTTTTAAACTCTCTGATTCTTCCAACCGCTCTGCTTTCCGGAACCATCATCGGCGCCGGAATTTTCGCCCTGCCTTATGTTTTTGACAAGGCCGGCACGATTACCGGTTTGATTTATTTAGTCGTCTTTACAGCGGTTTTGGCTCTGATTCATTTAAAATACGCGGACATTATCAACGCCACTCCAACTGACCACCGTTTTGCCGGCTACGCGGAAATTTATCTGGGGAAAATCGGGAAAATTTCGGCGATTTTAATGACCGTCATCGGAACGATTTTCATTCTCACGGTATATTTGATTTTGTGCGTCAGTTTTATTAATCTACTCGCTCCCGGTTTGCCCGATTTTTATAAAATTCTGATTTTCTGGGTTCTCGGCTCGCTGGCGATTTACTGGAAAGTTGAAAGGTTGGCGATTTCCGAACTGCTGGTCACTATGGGCATCACTCTTATTATTTTTCTGGTTTTCGCTTTTGGTTTGAAAAATTTCAGCGAGGTGATTTTGTCAAAGCCGAAATTCAACGCTTCCCATATTTTTCTGCCGTACGGGCCGATACTTTTCGCTTTAAGCGGAAGAGTGGCGATACCGGCGCTTTTAGGTTATTTTAGGAGAAACAATTTGTCGCAAAGTTTGAGCCGGCCGGCGATTGTTTTGGGCACGATTTTTCCGGCGGTTGTTTATCTTTTGTTTGTAATCGGGGTCTTGAATTTATCCGCGGTGGTATCCGAGGATTCAATTTCCGGACTGGTTGACCGCCTGCCGAGCCGAGCGCTGGAACTTTTGGGGATTTTAGGAGTGGTTTCCCTATGGAGCACTTATATCGTTATCGGCCGGGATGTTAAAAAAAGTTTGGAGCATGATTTTAATTTCCCGAGAATTTTGATTTTTCTGTTCGTGATTTTGGCGCCTTTGGGATTATATTTTTACGGTCTGCAGAATTTTTTACAACTCATCAGCGTCACCGGCGGAATCTTCATCGGCCTGGAAGGAATTTTTATAATACTGATGCGGCAAAAAGCCTGCCTGCCGACAGGCATGGCGCTTCAAAGAAAAAACTTGCTTGATTATATTTTATTGGCTATTTTTGTAGGAGGAATAATTCACGCGCTCCTCTACTAATAATAACGTCCTCGTAGTTCAACTGGATAGAACGTCGGCCTCCGAAGCCGAAGATTGGCAGTTCGAATCTGCCCGAGGGCACAAAATTATGAAATTCATCGCCGACTTGCATATTCATTCCAAATACTCCCGGGCCACCAGCAAAGATATGATTCTGGAAGGGCTTGACAGTTGGGCTGACGATAAAGGAATTTTGGTAATGGGCACCGGAGATTTTACTCATCCGGAATGGTTTAAGGAAATCAAAGAAAAACTGGAGCCGGCCGAGCCCGGGCTTTTTAAATTAAAGCCGCAATACAAAAAAGAAACTCTTAAAGGCACAAAAAGCGAGACCCGTTTTATCTTGAGCGCGGAAGTTTCCGGAATCTACAACAAAAACAATAAAACCCGGAGAGTCCACAATATAATTTTCTCCCCGAGCGTTGAAGACGCGGAAAAAATCAACACTCAACTTGGTTGGATTGGCAATTTAAAATCCGACGGCCGGCCGATTCTGGGACTGGATTCCGAAGAGTTAGCGAAAATTGTTTTTAATATTAATCCGGAAGCGGCGATTGTTCCGGCGCACGCTTGGACCCCATGGTTTTCGGTTTTTGGCTCAATGTCCGGCTTTGATTCAATTGAAGAATGTTTCGGAAAATATACCGACAAAATTTTCGCCATAGAAACCGGGCTTTCCAGCGACCCGGCGATGAACTGGCGACTATCAAAACTTGATAAAATCTCGCTAATTTCCAATTCCGATTCGCATTCTCTTCAAAAAATCGGCCGGGAAGCGAACATCTTTGATACCGAGCTTTCGTATAAAGGAATAATTGACGCGATAAAAAGCGGTCTTCCCGCGTTTGCGGCCACTATTGAGTTTTTCCCCGAAGAAGGCAAATACCATTACGACGGCCATCGGCTTTGCGGCATTGTTTTGCCGCCCGAAGAAACAAAAAAATACAAAGGCATCTGCCCGAAGTGCGGCAAGCCGCTGACCATCGGCGTAATGAACCGGGTTGAAAAACTGGCTGACCGAAGTCCGCTGGGAGAACGCAAAAATAATTACACGGCTTACGACAACCGCGTGCCTTATTATAATCTAATTCCGCTTGACGAAATCATCGCCGAGTCGCTGGGAATGGGAACAGCCGCTAAAAAAGTGAAAGAAGAATATAAAAGTTTAATCAGAGCATTCGGCAGCGAACTGAAAATTCTTTTGGAAATAAATGAAAATGAACTTAAGCCGGTTGCTGACGCAAGAATTGTTGAAGGCATAAAAAGAGTTCGCGAAGTAAAGATAAAAATTCGCCCGGGATACGACGGCGAATACGGAGAGATTAAAATTTTTAACGAAGACGAAAGGAAAGAATTAGAAGAGCAGGGAAGCTTATTCTAAAATTTCCAACCTTGTTATTTTAGAGCCGAATTTTTTCGCTTCTCCTTTGCTGTTAAACCAGATGTCAACCCGGTCGTTAAAACGGCTGTGAAGCCGGTCTTCAACCGTAAAAATCTCTTCGCCGAAAATTTCAGGCAGGCGGAATTTTGCGCCCAAAGGCAAAAAATTGGCCGCGGCCACGCCCGGACGAACATCGGTGCCGGCCGCGGTCGTGAAAGGACTGTCATCGGTTTCATCAATAGAGCTGGAATAAGCGGTGACCAGAATATAAAACGTTGAACTGGAATCGGTGACGAGTGAGTTTTGAGCTGAAAGAGTGGTTTCGGAAATAGGGCCTGAAACGACGTCTTGAGCGGCTAAAGACAATGTCTCGGTTTGTTCTTCTGCCTGAAGATTGGCGCTAATTATTCCCAGGCCGGGAATAAGCGATATTCCAAGAGGGCCCAAAAGAATAACCAGCGATAACAAACGTTTACTCATAAGTTTTCCAATAAAAAACCCCGTTTTATCAGGGTTGTTTTAAGTATAGCGGATAAGGGGTCTTGGGTCAATGGGCTGTGGATAACCTCGGTATGCGTTATAATTAAACAATGATTGAATATCTTACCGACGCTTTTGTGCTTGATAAGGAAAATGCCGGAGAAATGGATTCTCTGGTTTATTTGTACACTAAAAATCTCGGCAAAGTGATTGCCAAAGCCAAAAGCGGCCGTAAAATCACTTCCAAACTCGGCGGGCATCTAGAACCCTTAAATCTCGTAAAAATCCGTCTCGTTGAAAAAAACGGCTTTCAAGTAGTTGACGCCTTGGCTATTAAAAAATTTTTAGCCGGCAAGCCGGCTTTTTTAATCGCCAAATTTTTGCGAATAATGAAATTTATCAAAGAAATGACTTTTGAATGCCAGGCCGACTTTCAGCTCTGGCTTTTGCTTAAAAAAATCTTGACCGGCCCGAGTGCCGATGAAAAAATCATTTATCGCTCATTGCTTAAAATAATGGGTTTTAATCCGAAATTCGCCGAGTGCAGTCAGTGCCGCAAAAAAGAAGCCACTGCTTTTTCTCCGGAAGAACAGAAATTTTTATGCCGAAAATGCGCTTTTAAAGTCCCGAAAAATGGGATAATATTAATTTAATGCCTTTAGAAGATATAGAGAAAGAGCTTTATAAACAAAAACCCCCTCTAATAAAAGAGGCACGGCAGAGCGCTCCAACGCAAAAAGAAGAAGCCGGAGAATCGTTTAAGCGAGATTGGGAGTTGAGCCGGATGAAAGCCTACGGAGCGAAAAAACCGTTCCGGCAGACCTTCTTCGGCAAATTCTTTCTGAAGTTCGCCGGAGGAATTTTTCAGTCCTTCAAAAAACTTGGACAATATCAACGTTACGGTCGTTGGGTTTTCGGCGGATTAATAGGAGCCGCGTTGATTCTTCTTGCGGTCAGCGGTTTTTATTTGTATGGGTATTTCACCGCCAAAGACATAAATTTTTCCGTTGAAGCGCCGAAAGAAGCGATGCTCGGCGCGCCTTTTGATTTAAAAATTCAAATTGACAATCAGTCGGAAAACGCCATCCGGAAAGTAAGATTATCCATCTCGTTGCCGGAAGATATTTTGGCACCGGCCCAAGACCAGACAAAACAGGGCTTAGTAACCCAGGAGCTCGGCGACTTGGACAAAGCCGGCAGTTTACAAAGAAAAATTCCTTTGGTGATTTTCGGGAAAGAACGGAATATCAAACGGTTCCGGGTGACTCTCTCCTACGTGCCGTCGGGATTAGAAGGAAGAGTGGAAAAGGCGAAAGTAATGGAAATTTTGGCTAAGGAACCAGCCATTAAAGTGGATATAATAACGCCGCAAAAGGTCTTAAATAACGAAGAATTTGAAATTCTGGCGCGCTACACCAATGTTTCGGACGTTGATTTCTACAAAAACGCGGCGCTGAAATTCACTTTCCCCCAGAATTTCGTTTTTAAGAGTTCCGAGCCGACGTTAATCAATAAAACCTATTTTGCCATTGAGGACTTAATCAAGAATGCCGGCGGAGAAATCTCCATTCGGGGAAAATTAATCGGAGAGGATGACACTTTTTCGGAGATTAAAGTTGAAACGGAGCTGTCTTTGCTTGAGCAGACGTATAAGATTGACGAAAAAACAGCCAGCGTTTTAATTTCCTCCTCGCCCTTGTCGCTTAAGATTTTCGTCAATGACCAAGGGAGCAATTACGTGAGTTCTGCGGGACAAACGCTGAAATATTCGCTGGCTTACCGCAACAATACGGAAATGGGACTGCAGGATGTTGTAATTAAGGCGCGGCTGGTCGGCGAAATGTTTGATTTTTCTTCGCTGGAAACCGACGGCTTCTTCAATTCAGCTCAGAATCTTATTACCTGGAATGCCGCCAACACGCCGGAGTTGCGGCGGGTTGCTCCGGGAGCCACCGGTAAAGTTGAGTTTGAAATAGATGTAAGAGAGGACTATCCTATTAAGAAAAAATCTGACAAAAATTTCACTTTAAAGGCGTTGGGAGAAATCACCTCGCCAACCGTGCCCTACTATGTGACAAGCGAACAAAGCATCGGCCTCTCCAGTTTGGAAAACAAAGTCGCCGGCAGAACGACGATTGAACCGCAGGTCTATTTCAAAGAACCCAACGCTGAGATTGTTAACAAGGGCTCGTTGCCGCCGCGGGTGAACATCCCGGTAAATTTTACTGTTCATTTGATAGTTAAAAATTACGCTACTGATGTCCGAGATGTTAAAATTACCGGCTTTCTTCAATCAAGCGTCAAATGGACAGGCGTTGTCAAAAGCAATGTCGCGAGCCAGCCGACCTATAATGAAAGAACTTCGGAGATAATCTGGGTGATTGACAAAATTCCGGCAACCAAAGGCGTGATTGACCAGCCGATTGAAGCCATATTTCAAGTTGAAGCCACGCCCGACATCACTCAACTTCAGAAAGAGATGCTCCTTCTTGATGAAATTCGTCTTCAAGCCATTGATGATTTTGCCGGCATTAAACTGGAAAGTTCGGCTGAAAAATTAACCACCCGGTCGTTGAAGGACTCTGACATAGAAACAAAAGACACGAGAGTGTCGCAATAAAGGAATCATGAATTATGAATAATAACTTAATGGAAAAAGTTGTAAGCTTGTGCAAAAGGCGGGGCTTCGTTTATCCCGGCTCGGAGATTTACGGCGGCTTGGCGAATTCCTGGGATTACGGCCCGCTCGGCGTTGAATTAAAAAATAATCTCAAGCAATCCTGGTGGGAATTTTTCGTCAAAAGCCGCGAAGATGTGTACGGATTGGACGCGGCTTTAATTATGAATCGCAAAGTTTGGCAGGCATCCGGCCACGAGAAGAAATTCATTGACCTTTTGGTTGAATGCAAAAAATGCCATAGCCGGTTTCAGGCGGATAAACTTAAAGACAATAAAAAATGTCCGCTTTGCAGCGGCGGTCTGACCGCGCCGCGGAACTTTAACACGATGCTCAAGACATATCTCGGTCCGGTTGAAAATGAGGCCGGTCTTACTTATCTCCGGCCCGAAACCGCGCAGGCGATTTTTGTTAATTTCAAAAACATCATTGATTCTTTTCATCCGAAAATTCCTTTCGGCATCGCCCAAATCGGCAAGGCGTTCCGCAACGAAATCACGCCGGGAAATTTTATTTTCAAGACCCGCGAATTTGAGCAAATGGAGATTGAATATTTTATCAAGGAAAAAGAATGGCAAAAATGGTTTGATTACTGGTCGGAAGAAATTAAAAAGTGGTTTCAATTTGTCGGAATTGACGAAGAGAAATTATATTTTAAAGAAGTTCAGGATAATGAACGCGCCCATTATTCCAAGCGAACAATTGACATAGAGTACGATTTTCCTTTTGGCCGCGACGAGCTCTGCGGCTTGGCTTATCGGACCGATTTTGACCTGAAGAACCACGAACAGAATTCCGGCCAAAACTTGAAATACAAAGATTCGGAAACCGGCGAAGAATTCTGGCCGCATGTGATTGAGCCAAGCTTGGGCGTTGACCGGACTCTCTTGGCGGTTTTATTAAGCGCTTATTATGAAGACAAAGACCCCGTCTCCGCGAACGCTTCGGCGGGCAAGCGCGTTGTTTTAAAACTCAAACCAAATTTAGCGCCGTATAAAGTTGCGGTGTTTCCGCTTTTGGCAAATAAACCGGAACTGGTGAAAAAAGCCCGCGAAATTTATAAAATGTTAAAAATCAGCAATCAGCAATCAGCAATCAGCAATCTTACTGCCGCCTGGGACGACCGCGGCAACATCGGAAAACGCTATTATTCGCAGGACGAAATCGGCACGCCGTTTTGTATCACAGTTGATTTCCAGACCTTAGAAGATAACACCGTTACCGTCCGCGACCGCGACACCACAAAACAGGTAAGAGTAAAAATCAACGACCTTAAAGATTATCTTAATGGAAAAATTCAATAAAATAACATTGGACAACGGCTTGCGGATTATCACCGTGCCCAAACCGGACAGTTTGGCGACCACGATTCTGGTATTGGTTGAAGCCGGCTCAAAATACGAAACCAAAGAAATCAACGGTATTTCCCATTTTCTGGAACATCTGTGTTTTAAGGGCACTTCAAAGCGGCCGAAAAGCATTGATATTGCTTCAGAATTAGACAGCATCGGCGCGTCCTATAACGCTTTTACTTCAATGGAATACACCGGTTATTTTGCTAAAGCCCAACCAAAACACCTGGATAAAATTTTAGACGTGGTTTCCGACATTTATCAAAATTCCATTTTTGACGCCGATGAGATTAATAAGGAACGCGGCGTTATCGTGGAAGAAATAAATATGTACGAGGACTTGCCGATGAGACGAGTTCAGGAATTGTTCACGACTTTGCTTTACGGCGACCAACCGGCTGGCTGGGATATTGCCGGCAGAAAAGAGGTGATTAAAAAATTAACTCGCGATGACTTTATTAGATATCGCAATGAACATTATCCCGCCAAGTCCTCTTTGGCGGTGCTTGCCGGAAAGTTCAATGAAAATGAAGCGGTCGGAAAAATTAAACAGGCGTTTTCCGACATTAAATCCGGCGTCAAAACGCCGAAAATAAAAACCGTTGAACAACAACGGAAGCCCGAAGTTTTATCTAAGCATAAAGAAACCGACCAAACCCATTTGGTTTTGGGCGTTCGGGCTTTTGATATTTTTGACGAACGAAAATACGCCTTGGAGATTTTAGCGGATATTCTCGGCGGCGGGATGAGTTCCCGGCTATTTCAAAAAATCCGTGAAGAAATGGGCGCGGCTTATTATGTGCGGGCCGATGCTGACCCTTACACTGACCACGGTTATCTTGCCGCTTCAGCCGGCATTGACCATAACAAAATTAACGAGGTTATCGCGGCAATCATTGAAGAATTTATGAAAACAATTCAAGAGCCGATAGATAAAAACGAGCTTCAGCGCGCCAAAGACCATTTAACCGGCCATTTGATGCTTGGGCTGGAAACATCCGACGCCTTGGCCGGTTTTTACGGCGGTCAAGAGGTGATTACCGGAAAGATGCTCCCCCCTCAGGAACTGACTAAAAAATATCAGGCCGTCAAGGCCGAAGAAATTATGGAGGTCGCCAAAGAGATTTTTCAAAACAATAAACTTAATCTGGCGCTTATTGGACCATTTAAGGAAAAGGAACGATTTGAGAAAATTCTCAAATTGTGATAATCTGTTGGCAACATGCAGAAAGACGCTTTTGAGATAACTTGGTTTTCCCTTTGGCGAATTTTCTTTATGCTGCTTTTGGCGGCGGCTTTGTTTATGGTCCGCGAGGTTTTAGTGATTATTTTCTTGGCAATCGTTATTTCCTCGGCTTTGGACAGACCGGTCAGTTTCTTGGAAAGAAGGAAAATGCCGAGAATTTTGGGAACGCTTCTGGTGTTTATAGTAATTTTAATCGTTCTCTCTTTGGTTTTATACGCCATTATCCCGATAAGCATTCTGGAACTTAAAAATCTTTTGCAGGGAATAAGCAAGTTGGAAATTCCGATTTTCGGCTCGCTTGACGCTTCGGATATTATCCAAAAACTTGATAAGGTAATGGGTAATCTGGGTAATCTTATATTCTCCGGCGGAGCTTCGTTTTTTAACGTCGTCGCCGCGGTTTTCGGCAACGTTCTTTTGATTATCGTCACTTTTGTTCTTTCTTTTTATCTGACGCTCAATCGCGAAGGCGTGGAAACCTTTCTCAGAGCGATTCTGCCCATAACTCAGGAGGATTACATTATCGGAATTTATCGCCGCAGCCGGAGAAAATTAGGACTCTGGCTTCAGGGACAGATTCTTTTGATGGCGATTGTGGGCGCGCTCGTTTCTTTGGGATTGTGGATTTTGGGCGTTGATTACGCCTTGATTTTGGGCCTTCTTGCCGGACTTTTGGAAATTGTTCCTTTGGCCGGGCCGATTTTCGCCGGCGTCGCGGCTTTTCTGGCGGCAATTTCGGAATCCTGGACTTTGGGCCTTTACACAATTTTGCTATTCGTGGTGATTCAGCAGATAGAAAACCATTTACTGCTTCCTTTGGTGATGAGAAAAACGATCGGCATAAGTCCGGTGATTGTGGTAATCTCAATTCTGGCCGGCTCTTATTTGGCCGGTTTTGTCGGAATAATCTTGGCGGTGCCGACGGCTGTGGTCTTCCAGGAAATTCTCAAGGACTGGGAAGAAAGGAAATTAAAGATAAAAGGCGGGAGGATAATAGAGTAGGCTTCATCGATGGAAAAATTTTTTGTCACCACGGCCATTGATTATGTCAACGCCCCTCCTCACATCGGCCACGCTTTGGAAAAAATCCAGGCCGATGTTTTGGCGCGACTTCATCGCCAAAAAAGCGAGGAAGTGTTTTTTTTGACCGGCGCTGACGAACACGGAACGAAAATATTCAAGGCGGCGCGGGAAGCGGGAAAGGAACCGCAGAGGTTTGTTGACGAAATGTCGGAAAAATTTAAAGAGTTGAAACAGGCGCTCAATCTTTCCTGGGACGATTTTCTGCGAACCACCGATAAAAACCGACACTGGCCGGCTGTTTTTGAAATCTGGAAAAGAATAAGAAACAACGGCGACATTGAAAAAAGAAAATATCAAGGCCTTTACTGCGTCGGCTGCGAGGCGTTTAAAAATCCGAAAGAGCTCGTTGACGCTAAATGCCCGGAGCATCTGACCGAGCCGGAACAAATTGAAGAAGAAAATTATTTTTTCAAACTTTCAAAATACGCCGGAGAAATTGAATCAAGAATTAAAAGCGATGAATTAAAAATTATCCCCGAATCGCGGAAAAACGAAATTCTTTCTTTTATAAATCGGGGAGTTAACGACATTAGCGTTTCGCGGCCAAAAGAAAAATTGGCGTGGGGCATTCCGGCGCCCGACGACGAAAGCCAAATTATTTATGTCTGGATAGACGCGCTGACCAATTACATATCCGCTCTCGGTTTTGGAAGTAAAGACGCGAAAAACTTTGAAAAATTCTGGCCAGCTGACGTTCATTTTGTCGGCAAAGATATTTTGCGCTTTCACGCCGTTATCTGGCCGGGGATGTTGCTTTCCGCCGGCTTGCCGCTCCCGAAAACAATCTTTGCCCACGGATTTATCACGGTCGGAGGGCAGAAAATGTCAAAATCTTTGGGCAATATCGTTTCTCCGTTTGAACTGGCGGAAAAATACGGCGCCGACGCGGTGAGATATTATCTTTTGCGCGAAGTCTCGGCTTACGAGGACGGCGATTTCACCGAAGAAAAATTCAAAGAGAGGTATAATGGCGATTTAGCCAACGGCTTGGGTAATTTTTGCGCTCGCGTGTTAACGCTCGCCCAAGGCGACACCAATATACAAACATACGCGAATGACACGAATGTTAATAAAAAAATCAAAGAGACGACGGAAGTGGTTGATAAAAAATTAGAAGAGTTTAAATTCAACGAGGCACTGGCGGCGATTTGGGATTTGATAAGTTTCGGCGATAATTATGTAAACATAACAGAACCATGGCATGCTGTAGAACCAGGAAGAACAAGGGCTCTGGTTAATTTGATTTATTTATTAGAAAATGTCGCGCAACTTTTGATGCCTTTTCTTCCCCAAACCTCGGAAAAAATTTTCGGGAGCATCGTCAAAACAGACAAAACTCTCCAGATAAAAAAGGGCGGGATTCTTTTCCCGCGGGTTTGAAGTTGTGTGGGCAGGGAGGGACTTGAACCCTCAAGCCTTGCGGCATTAGCTCCTAAAGCTA
>ERZ1292629.3046-Hain-H43-01um-R1-3046-length-13336-cov-5_pt1 | contig 13336 bp, 13 predicted proteins | sample MGYA00564399_ERZ1292629 | MGnify/ENA primary metagenome ERZ1292629 (study PRJEB36523, sample SAMEA6512636) | groundwater metagenome | collected 2019-01-08 | study: AquaDiva: Metagenomics assemblies of 32 groundwater samples | reverse complement strand
CTACAAATTACTAAATACTGGGATATACACAAAGTTATTTCAGGACATGTCTATTTCCAAAAGATTTTAATTAAAAATGAAACTAAAAAACTAGATTTAAAAGGATGTATATTTAACAATACTAACCTAAATAACTCAGCTTTTATATTTAATGATTTAGAAAAAGTAGATTTTGAAGGGTCTGACTTATCATCTGTTGTTTTTGAGAGATGTAATTTAAAAGAAGCAAATTTAAGTGGTTGTAATATAACCGGAACAGGATTCGAAAATTGTAATATTGATAAAACCATTCTTGATGTCTCAGGCTTTATTTCCTATGGCAATTCAAAAGGGTTCATATTGGTATAAACTAGTAAAAATATTTAGTGGCTTTAAGCAACTTTTCTGCTGTTTCTTGTTCTTTTATCATTCTGCGGAAACTTGCCAGGGCCAACCATCCTTTTAATCCAGGACTTTTTTTAAGAAGTCTCTTATAGGTATTTCTAAGCTCCTTTGAAGTTGGGCTTCTTACCCCCGCTTATTTGTCAATTTCAAGCAATCTAACTGCACCCTCAATGTCTCTAATACTCATAGCAATGGATTTTACACTGTTTTGCAAAACATTGAAAATTCGCAGCCTTGTTGACAGAAGTAATTATTGTTGCATTTAAAGTCACTATTTTCTATTTCCTTTTTAATTTCTAATATTTCTTTTTTTAATTTTTCTAATTGTTTAGCAGTTCTGTGTGTTGTTATTTTTTCCTGCGTATCTAAGTAGTAAAGTGAAAGTTTAATATCTTCTGGTTTTACTTTGTACAGGGTTGAAACAGCTAATGCGTAAAAAGATAACTGCATATCTTTATCTACGTCTTTTTGTGTTGGAATATTAGCTCCTGTTTTGTAGTCAATTATTTCGTATCTCCCACTTCCTAAATCGTCAATTCTGTCTATTGTTCCACCTATTTTAAAGTCACTACTTATTTTTAATGTAAATTTTTCTTCCAGTGCTATTGTTTTAGTTTTTGGATTATATCCATTCTCTAAAAATCCTAATAAATAACCCTCACCTTTTTTATAAAATTCTTGTTTATGTTTTTTATTAATATATCCTTCTTCTATGAATTCTTTTTTATATTGTTCAAGTAACCATTTAACATTTGCATTTTTAGCATTTAGCATTTCTTTCAGAGTATTGTGTATCGAAACCCCAAATGATATTGATGCAGATGGAGGCGTTGGTAGTTTATAAATATATTTCAATTTATAATGCAGTGGGCAAGTTTTAAATGTTTCAATTTGGGTTACTGACAAAAATCTTACTTTAGGTAATAGGTTATAGGTTTTAGGTGATAGGGACGGCTTCTTAGATACCCGTTTTTTCAATTCAAGCTTTAGTTTATCCATAACCTGTAACCTGTTACCTATCACCTCGCCTATGGCTTCCATAACAAACGGACTTATTTTTTTCTGTCTAACTCCATCTCCATAATAATCTGCAGCAGTTAAATAAAGTCTTTCTTTTGCTCTTGTCATTCCAACATAAAAAAGTCTTCTTTCTTCCTGCGTGTGGTAATCACCCTTTGGTAAAACTTCTTTGATCAATTCTTCGGGAATTGGAATTTGTTCATGTCGCTCTCTACTTGGAAATCTCTCGCCTACTAGATTTACTAAAAAGACAACTGGAAACTCTAGCCCCTTACTTGAATGTACTGTCAAAATGTTAACTGCATTATTTTCTTGCCAATCCCCTTCTGTCACATTTGGTGATTCCCCAACTTCCATTAAAAGATCTATATAATCAACAACTGCAGTAACACATGCATCTTTTGAACTTTCTTCAAATGTTTTAATCTTTTCAAAAAACTTTGCAATGTTCTTTGCCTTTATGTCTTCACTGTTCTCAATAATTTTTTGATAAATCCCAACTTCGTTAATATAGTCATATAGTATTTGACCTGCAGTTTCTGATTTTAATAACTTTAAATGTTTATCAATGATCTTAAGAAGATTAACTATCTTTTCATTTTTGCTTTCAGTAATTACCTCAAAAATGGACAAGCTGTTCTTTTTTACCTTCGCCATAATTTTAATTAGCTCTAGGCTCGGCAGTTCAAATATATCAGAATTTAGTAACCTATAGAAAGGTACCGAATCTCCTGGATTATATAGCACTTTCAGGTAAGAAATTAGATCAACTGTCTCTTCCTTCTCAAAAAGCTTACTTGGTCCCAAAAACTGATGCGGAATACCAACTCTTTCAAATTCGCGAATAAAACTATCAGCGTGATTATTGGCACGAACTAATATGGCGATATCACTATAGTTGTACGGTGATGAGTGGCGAGTGACGAGTTTATTAATTTCTTTTGCAACTTCTTCAGCTTCATCTTGTCCTGTGTTTGTATGAATAAACTCAATTTTATTTTTTAGTTTTTTGTTATAAGCGGAGCTTGCCACTCCATGGTTAGATATTAGTTTTTTACTAATTCCCAACTGGTATTCCAATGTATCTGGATCATTATGTTTTATAAGTCTATATGCCCCATCGAGAATCTTTTGAGTGGATCTATAGTTTTCATTTAGCGTAACTATTTTTGCGTCTTTGTAGGTATTCTTAAATTGAATGATATTACTTATAGCAGCCCCACGAAATCTATAAATTGACTGATTATCATCCCCTACGACTGTTATATTTCTACCCTTTTGAGCAAGCAAATTAACCAATTCGTTTTGGGCAAAATTGGTGTCTTGAAATTCATCAACTAAAATATATTTAAATTTTTCTTGATAAATCTTCAATACATTTGGCCTATCTTTAAAAAGTTTAATTGTGTAAGTAATTAAATCCCCAAAATCCAAAACATTATTTTTAAGTTTTAATTTGGTGTAGAATTCATATGCATTTGCTAGTTCTTGTCGTTTTGTCTGTTCTAGTTTATCTTCTTCAGAAATCTTAGAGTTTAGATTTTGGGATTCAATAACCCGTTTCGCGGTAGAATTTACCCAAGTGAGATATTCACTTGGGGTAATAGTTTCATCTTGGAGCCTTGAGAAATGTTGGAGCAATCCTTCAATAAATTTGTTTGGATTACCTAACGGTTTGTAATAATCTAAATTAAAATCAAATAAATTTTTTTTAATTAAATCTATTGACTGTGCTTGAGTCATTAATTTATAACTACTCGATAGTCCAATCTCGATTGCAGAGTCACGAAGTATCCTGTCACAAAAAGAGTGAAATGTTGAAACCCACATATCTCCATATCCCAATGGAAGCGCAACATCAATTCTAGTTTCCATTTCTGTTGCTCCTTTTTCTGTAAAAGTTAGGGCTAGTATTTCTTCTGGTTTGGCAAAGCCTTTTAAAATTAAATACTTAATTCTTTCAGTTATAACTGTAGTCTTTCCTGTTCCCGCCCCTGCAATAATTAATAGTGGTCCTTTATTATGTTTGATTGCCTGAAGTTGTTGCTTGTTAAGTTTTTTATTTAGAGTATCCATTACTGGATTTTAACATGAAACACGTATTAAAATGAAAATGCCATGGATAATAAATTAATCCAAATATTATCTGATCTATTTGTAAATTTGTCAGCTGGATGGTTTGGAGCAGCGCTTATAATTCCAATTTCATCAAAAGATGATGAGGGGTTTGAGTGGTTTTCATTAATTATCAACTTGATACTAGGGCTATTGTCTTTAATTGTTGGTTATTATATTATTAGTTATTAGCATGACCAAAGAAACAAAATTAAAAATAAAAGATGTCAACGCTAGGGTCGCCATAGCCTACGGAATTGCAGTTATTGCTTTTTTACTTGTATTTATTGCATTCAAGCTATTTCAATAATTTGTCCTCTTTGATATCCAAATTCTGAGTACTGCTAATTTTTTGTCCCAAGTTTGTAAAACTACTATAAACATTTCCCATCATGTTTGTTGCATTTACTAAATGTTTTTGCATTACAATTAAATTTTCCTCTACTTTTCCATAATCTTTTTTAATAGCCCTTAGAGAAGATAGTATTTCCTTTGCCTGCTTTTCTATTTTTTGGCCCTCAAAACTCATCAGTATTGCTTTGATATAGGCATAAAAAGTGGTTGGAGAAACTGGAAGAATTCTTTTTGATTGAGCATAGTCAAAAAGTGTTTGGTTATTAACTATTTCATAATACACAGCTTCAGAGGGAATATACATTAAGGCGTAATCTAAAGTTCCCTCATCAGTTAATATATATTTTTTAGATATATCATCTATATGTTTTTTGACATCAGATTCAAAAACTTTTTTATAAACTATGTCCTTTTGCATTTTGCGAAAATTCTCTAATGGAAATTTGGAATCAATTGGAATTATTCCGCCAGAGGTCATAATGGCTGCGTCTACCTTTTCACCCGATTTAAACGTGTACTGGAGATTAAACGATTCATTTGGTAAAAATTGTTTTAATAACTCTTTTAATACCTGCTCCCCTATATTTCCTCTAAGTTTTGGGGATGATAAAAATTCTTGTAGATCCTTCATTCCCCTACCAATTTCACTAAACTCACCAATATTTTTATTTACATCCCCTATTACTCTTGCTGCATGATCAAGTCTTTCATTAAAAGATTTATTCTGTACCTCAAGCCGTTGACCTGTGCTTCGAAGCCATTCAACTAAATCTCCGGAAGGTTTTTGTTTTAAAACTAAAACAATTAAAAAAGTAACTAAAATTAATACTATAATAAGAAGAGCGGTTTCCATTAACTATAATTATACGTCATGCATAAAGAAATACGAAAACAAATGATTTTAAGAAGAAAGAATTTCTTACCATCTTTGGTTATTACTTTATTGTTGTTTACCTCTCTTGTGCTAACAATTTACTTTCTTGATCCTGCTAGTAGTTTAAATATTTTAATATTTTTCATATTGATATTTACTCTCTCATTTTTTATCTTTTCTTTAATTTTGGCTAATTCCAAACGCGGTTTAATTATTTCTTTTTGTATAACACTTTTTATAATTTTGAGATATTTTGGTATTGGAAATATTTTAAATGCTGTTTTAATTGCAGGGATTGGTATAATAGCCATAATCCATAATGAACGCACTGCAAAGAGAAATAAGAAACACATTTTTTCAAACTCTTGAGGATTTAGAAACCAAAAAAAACTTTGAGATATTTTTAAGAGATTTTTTGTCTGAAAAAGAACTTGATGATTGTGTTAATCGCCTAGCAATCGCCTATTGGCTAAAAAAGGGACGAAGCGTCTCAAATATCAAAACTAATTTAAAAGCTACAACAACAGAGATAAAATTTGTAAAAGAAAAATTAAATTCAATAGGTTATAAACTAGCAATTAAACTTATGGAAGCAGACGAATGGGCCAATGTCTGGAGTGAGAAAATAAAACAATTTACAAAAGAATAGTTTTACCTTTCATTTCCTTTTTTGTGTCTTTCATGAAAAATACTGTTTGTCTCGCTACAACTTATTACAACCTCTGCATATTTAATTCCACCATGTTGTTCCAAGACTCGCCGGGTTTTTTTGGTTTTTAATTGAACTGGCCAAAGAACTCTAGCGTCTGGACACATCTGTCTAGATTCCATTGGGTCCGGGTTTTTTCCTATTTGTCTAGGAAAATCTAAATCGACAATAACATCCTTGCAAACACCTTTTTTGCATCCCCTTACTGTTGAGGTAATCGTAAGCATGTTGGATATTATTATCCTTACTGGTTTCAAAGTCAACTTAGTTGTAAAATAGGTTCATGGACAAAAAATATTATATTACGTGTGCAATTCCCTATGTAAATGCAGCTCCACATGTGGGGCATGCGTTGGAGTTTGTACAGGGTGATGTTCTGGCTAGATACCACAGACTTTTGGGAGAGGATGTAATTTTACTTTCCGGCGGTGATGAAAATGCATTGAAAAATGTTCAGGCCGCAGAAAAGGCTGGTGAGCCAGTTCAAGAATTTGTTGATAAGAATAATCAACTTTTTTTAGATTTGGTTAAAAACCTAAATTGTCAATTTGATGTTTGGCAAAAAGGAAGCGATCAAGTTAATCATTTCAAATCCTCTCAAAAACTTTGGGAGTTATGCGATAAAAATGGCGATATCTATCAAAAAGAATATTCTGGCCTTTACTGTGTTGGTTGCGAAACTTTTTATGAAACAGGGGAATTAAATGAAAAAGGAGAATGTTTTGAGCATATTGGTAAAAAGTTAGAAGAAGTAAGGGAAAAAAATTACTTTTTTAAATTATCAAAATATCAAGATAAACTAATAGATCTAATTAAAAGTGATACTTTAAAAATAACACCCAATGAACGCAAAAACGAGGTTCTTTCTTTCTTGAAAGAGCCACTTCAAGATATTTCAATCTCTCGTTCAAATGAAAGAGCAAAAAACTGGGGTGTACCCGTTCCAAATGATGATACTCAAAAAATTTATGTTTGGTTTGATGCTTTAAATATATATCAGAGCGGGATTGGTTTTGGTTGGGATGGAGAAAAATATAATAAATATTGGCCAGCTGACCTCCATATTATTGGAAAAGGTATTTCAAGATTTCACGCCGTTTATTGGCCAGCATTTTTAATGTCAGCAGGACTTAATTTACCTAAAGCACTATTTATTCATGGTTACTTTACTGTTAATGGTCAGAAAATGAGTAAAACACTTGGCAACGTAATTGATCCTAATGAAATGATCGAAAAATATGGAGCTGATGCCTTGCGTTACTACTTTCTAGCAAAGTTTTCTCCATTTACAGATGGTAACTTTTCAGAAGAAAAGTTAAAAGATATATATAATGCAGATCTTGCAAATGGGCTTGGAAATTTAGTTTCAAGGATTCTCTCACTTGCACAAAAAGGTTCAGATGGTAAAGTTCCTGAAATTGGCAATAACAAAGCAGATGATCACCCATTAAGAATTGATGAGGAAATACATAATTGGAAAATAGTTTGGAAGGATATTGATAAATATATACCGGAGTACAGATTTGATCTTGCTACAAAATCGGTATGGGACTTTATTACTGAAGTAGATAAATATATAAATGTGAATGAACCATGGAATTTAATAGGAAAGGATCAAGAAAAATTTAATTGGGTAATATACGGAGCACTTGATTCGCTTCATCAAATTGCTTGGCAAATATATCAATTTATGCCTGAAACTTCAATTAAAATCGCAAAAATATTAAAAATTGATGGACTTCTGAAAAAAAATCCAGATGTTAATGATAGTTGGACAAACATTAAACAGGGTCTTAATCTTAAGTTGGCTCAGGCTGAACCATTATTTCCCCGCCTGCAGTAGCTATGCTACAGCATTGCGGGCAGGCTCGTCTTAAATAATATGCGTAATTACATTCTTAATCACGAGAAGCAGGTTTTGAGAGCTCTTGAAATTCTTCCTGGGTTTTTTTCTTGGAATATGATTCTTCTCCCCTACTGGGGCATATTTTTATTTCCAAACTTTGTTGCTTATTTTGTACTTCTTTTTAACGTCTACTGGTTTTATCAATCTTTTTTGATTGCAATTACAGCTATTGTTTCTCATACTAAAATTCAAGCTGCGATTAGATATGATTGGGTAAGTGATTTAAAAACTTTTTCTGACTGGGAAAAAGTTCATAACGTTGTAATTGTTCCCACTTATAAAGAACCCATCCATATTTTAAAAAGAACACTTAATTCACTGGCAAACCAAACACTTCCGACTAAGATGATAACTGTTATTCTTGCAATGGAAGAAAAAGAAAATCTTACTGACAGAGATGAAAAATGGAAAGAATTATCAAAACAGTTTAAAGATAAATTTGGTAATTTATTAAGAACAAACCATAAACTAGTAGCGGGTGAAGTTGTTGGTAAAGCATCAAATGAAAAGTTTGCTGCTGTTTGGTTTTACAAAAACTATATCAAAAACAAGAAACTTGATATAAATTATCTAACTGTTACAAGTTGTGATGCAGACCATAAGTATCATTCAAATCATTTTGCTTGTCTTTCATTTAAATTTTTAGATAGCCCAACTAGATATAGACATTTTTGGCAACCTGCAGTTATGTTTTATAATAATATTTGGGAATTACCCGCAATCACAAGAGTTCCTAACACTTTTGGATCAATCTGGAATTTATCTCAACTTCCAAGACGCGATAGGCTAATAAATGCCCAAAATTATTCGCTATCATTTAAATTATTGCATGAAGCTGGCTACTGGGATGCTGATAAAATCCCTGAGGACTGGGGAATATTTTTTAAAGCATACTATAAAGTCAAAGGTGGACTTGAAGTTGATCCAATTTACCTTCCACTTCATGCCGACGCTGCCCAATCAACATCTCATTGGAAAACAATGAAAAATCAGTATGAACAGTACAAACGCTGGGCCTGGGGAACATCTGACGACTCTTGGATTATTAAAAATTATTTAGTGGATCGAGAAATTCCTTTCTGGGATAAAACAACAAGAGTAATGCACGTTGTTTGGTCACATTTTATGTGGCCTGTTAACTGGTTTATTATTACAATTGGATTAACCCTACCAACTCTTATTAATCCTGCTTTTGGTAGAACAGCGTTGGGTTACATGGTTCCAAAACTTTCATCAATTATTCTTACACTCTCACTTGGATTTTTCTTTGTATTATTTTTTGTAGATAATGTTTATAAACCTAAAAGACCCGAAGGAACATCGATCTGGAAGTCAATTTTAATGCCGTTTGAATTTATCTTAATGCCTGTTGCAGGGTTCTTCTTCTCTGCCCTCCCCGGCCTTGACGCCCACACAAGACTAATGCTGGGGAAATATATTCAATATAAAGTAACAGAAAAAGTATAAACAGCTTCTGGTTTTGTGCTATTATTAATTGTGATCAAAAATCAAGAGAAAAAATATAATTTTTTCCCTACATTGCTTACACAAAGTTGGAACAAATTAATTTCAGTTATAGATACTCCGCTTTGGCTTGAGATATTTTTTGTTATAATAATTCTACTTCGAATTCCTTCATTTTTTGAACCCTATTATTATGGTGATGAAATGATTTATTTAACACTTGGTGAAGGCATCAGGCAAGGTATCCCACTTTATTCAGGACTACATGATAATAAGCCCCCACTTCTCTACCTAACCGCGGCACTTGCTGGAAATGTATTTGTTTTTAAAGTTTTACTTGCAGCGTTTAATTTGGTTGCAATTTATCTATTTTGGAAACTTACTAAAATACTTTTCCAAAAAAACGACAAGCTCAGTACAGTATCAACAATAATATTTGGAATATTTTCAACGCTACCACTTCTTGAAGGTAACATTGCTAATGCAGAAAATTTCATGGTAGTTCCTGTTCTGCTTGCCATAATTTACGCATTTACTCGTAAAGACAGTTTGAAAAACATGTTTTTAATTGGAGTTTTGTTTTCAATCGCCTCGCTTTTTAAAATAGTTGCCGCTTTTGATATTTTGGGACTAATTGCATTTTGGCTAATTTTCACCAAAAAAGGAAATTTTATATTATTTATTAAAAAGATATTCTTTTTGTCTCTTGGTTTTGTAATACCAATTTCACTAACCTTTGTGTGGTACTACTTTAGAGGGGCATTATCTGAATATGTAATTGCTGCATACTTACAAAATTTTGGTTATTTAAGTAGCTGGAAAAGATCAGCTGTCGAAGTTCCATTTTTAGTTAAAAACGCCCCCCTACTCATTCGTTTTGGAATAATGCTTTTCGGTTTCTTTGTATTATGGCTTTTAAGAAACAAATTATCTCGTCAATTTATATTTGTTACTGCTTGGCTTTTGGCTACACTTTTTGCAGTTACCTTGTCTGAAAGACCATATCCACACTATTTCTTGCAATCTCTAGCTCCTATTTCAATTCTTTTTGGAATGCTATTTACCTTCAAAAATGTAGAACAAAGTTTGACTGTTATACCACTAACCTTGGCCTTTTTTGTACCTTTTTACTTTAAGTTTTGGTATTACCAAACAGTTCCATACTATGAGAGATTTATAAAATTTGCCACAAGACAAATAACTAGAGACGAATATTTCAATATGTTTTCTCCACAACTTAATAATAACTATGAAATTGCAGACTTTTTGACAAAATCTGCTAAAAAAACTGATAAAGTTTTTGTCTGGAGCAATGACTCATCCGCAATTTATTCGCTTTCAAGAAGGCTTCCTCCGACTAAATATGTAGCTGATTATCATTTTAGGGATTTTTCAACAGAAGATATGACAATTGCAGAATTAGAACAAACTATGCCTAAATTTGTGGTAGTAACACCTAATTCATATCCCTTTCCTAAACTTGATGCCTTTTTAAATGGAAATTATTATATAATCTCAGAAATAGGATCATCTCAAATATGGCTTTATTTACAAAAATAATTGATAAACCGCTACCACTCAAGCCGCTTTTTATCACATCTATCGTTGTTAGCTTTCTATTTATACTTCTGGGTCTAGTCGGTCAATTAGTCTTACCTCCTGAAATCCCACTTTTTTATGGTCTACCAAAGAATAGTGAACAGCTTGCTCCATCATTATTTATAGTGATACCATCCTTAATTTCGCTTTTAATTACTGTTATCAACGCAGTAATATCAATCAATATTGATGGAATATACTTAAAAAAAGCACTTGCTTTTGCATCTATTTCTGTGTGTTTATTAAGTGCAATCGCCACATACAAAATAATATTTTTAGTAGGTTCAATTTAAAATGGACAAATTAGTTTATTTACTTTTTCTACCATTACTTGTATCTGTTTTTTTATCTTTTGCCATAACTCCATTAGTTATTAAATTTGCCAAACGCCTAAAAATAATGGATGATCCAAAAAAGAATAAGCATCCAAAAGTAATTCACACAAAACCAATTCCCAGAGGTGGTGGAATAGCAATATTTATTGCAATTCTAGTTACTTCACTTTTATTTATACCAATTGACAAACATCTAGTCTCAATTTTGGTAGGAGCTGGAATAATTTTTATAATGGGATTTTTGGACGATAGATATAATTTAAATCCATATCTAAGACTATTTGTAGGTTTTGTCGCAGCTTTAATACCAATTTCGCAAGGAATAGGTATATCATTTTTGACAAATCCTTTTGGTGGAATAATTGATCTATCAAATCCATTAATTTCCGATTTATTTGCCCTAATTTGGATTGTCTTTATGATGAATATGGTAAATATGGGGGCTAAAGGAATTGATGGACAACTTTCTGGTGTTACAGTAATTTCAGCTTTAACTATTACAGCTCTATCATTTTATTATTCGACAGATATTACACAGTGGCCTGTTATATTAATTTCTTCAATTACTGCAGGAGCAATTTTTGGATTTTTCATTTGGCATAAATATCCACAAAAAATAATGCCAGGCTACGGCGGTTCAACACTAGCTGGATATATGCTTGCTATTGCCTCAATATTATCAACAACTAAGGTCGGAACTTTAATTGTTGTTTTAGGAATACCTTTAATTGATACCGGTTATGTAGTAATAAGAAGAGTTCTTTCAGGTAAGTCACCTGTCTGGGGTGATAGAGGACATTTGCATCATAAACTGCTTGATTCTGGACTATCAAAAAAACAGGTTTCAGAGGTCTATTGGTCGTTAACTGCAATCTTAGGAATTTTAGCCCTAAATTTGAATAGTACTTATAAGTTATATACAATCATAGGAGTTGTCTTAGTTGTTGGTGGACTTATTCTATATTTAACTAAAAAAGATAAATGATTAATTTAATTTGGCAAATAATAAAAGTTGCAAGGCCAATCCACTGGGTTAAAAATCTCTCGCTTTTTGCTGCAATCTTATTGTCAGGCACACTTTACGAAAAAGGTTTACTTTTTAATGTAATCACTTCATTCATAGCCTTTTCATTTGCAACATCCGCAACTTATATCTTTAACGATATTATGGATGCAAAAAAGGATCAGGCGCACCCGACGAAGCAGAATCGTCCAATTGCATCAAAACAGTTACCCATCTGGATTGCTATAATTGAAATGGGTTTTCTTTTGTTTATATCCCTATTTCTTGCTGAGGCTTTAAACCATCTATTTTTTGTCATTTTAATTTTCTACCTTGGTATGCAACTTTTCTATAGCTTGGGACTAAAAAATGCTCACGTAATCGATATTTTGATAATTGCTACAGGTTTTATTCTAAGAGTCTACTCTGGAGCCTTGGTCATAGATGCCCATCTTTCTGTTTGGTTTCTACTTTGTGTAGTTTCGGCTTCCCTATTTCTAGCTGCAGGAAAAAGAAGATCAGAAATGAACCACTTGGGGGCCAGTGACGGGAAAACAAGAGTTAGCCTATCTAAATATTCAACTGAGTTACTTAATAGCTATGTAACAATGTTTGGAAATGCTACATGGATGAGCTGGAGTTTGTATACATTTTTTGAAAGTCCTAAGGCATCACTTGGCTTTTGGATGGTACTTGCTGAACTATCTCGTGCTACAACAATTGATAAACTAATGATGCTTACAATTCCAGTGGTTATCTTTGGAATTATGCGTTACGAAGCACTTATTTTTGAGGGTAAATCAGAAGCTCCAGAAAAATTGCTTTTAACAGACAAGGCACTCATTATCGCAGTCGGCCTCTGGGTAACACTTGTCTACTGGATTATCTATTCAGGAGTATCAGTGAGTGGGATTTAACGACTATTGGTTAATATTGGTTACAATTTTAAATTTATTTCGATCAATCCTAAAATTGTCTCTATGTTTATTATCGATACCTCTTTTGGTCTAACCTCTTTTAGAAAACTGGATATTAAATCTTTGTCTTTTTTCGGTGAGCCGGTCAAATTGACTTTCAAGTCATTAAGTCTATGCTGAAAATCATTTTTCTCAAGACTATCAATTCCACTTGTTATTATTTCCATGTTCGTATTTTACGGACCTTGCCCAATTTATCTTGACTCAACTTTGACACTTAAAAATATGAGAGTATAATACTATAGGTATGAAAACGGTATGGGAGTATTCAATTGAATCTGAAGCTAACAGATTGATTCAATGTGCCTATCAAATTATAATTGGTTTTTACAAAACCAACAATTTTATAGTTTTACCATACAACCCTAATGTAAATACTGCTAATGTAGTTACCTTTCCGCTTCTCCCTTATACAAAAATACCAAGATTCTGGGAACAAGCCAAAAAATCAAACGTTAAAGATTTACCTGTTAAAATTGATAAAAATTTGCTTGACACAACTATTAGTTTTCTTGAAAAAGAACTCACTAAAAAACCAAATTTTGAAAATACAAAGGTTTTCTGGGGAAAAGCAGAAAAAGAAGTTATTGAAGAAA
>ERZ1292629.3044-Hain-H43-01um-R1-3044-length-13350-cov-5_pt1 | contig 13350 bp, 11 predicted proteins | sample MGYA00564399_ERZ1292629 | MGnify/ENA primary metagenome ERZ1292629 (study PRJEB36523, sample SAMEA6512636) | groundwater metagenome | collected 2019-01-08 | study: AquaDiva: Metagenomics assemblies of 32 groundwater samples | reverse complement strand
TCAGGGGTGCCGGTATTCATGGTTCATGATGCCCTCACTGTCGATACAATTAGTGATTCAGTCATCCCTGAGTTGTGTGAGGTGGGATCTCGGGGAATCAAGGGGTTTGAACACGTAACTTTCTTTTTGAACTCAAGAAAGTTAAAACCAGTTTCTTGACATAACAAGATGGGTTCCATGAACAGCAACGACACCATGGCGAAGGCAATAGCTGAGAACTGGGATCTCTACAAGGCGCTGTCTCTGGAAACGAAGAAACCAGGGGTAGATAGTCTACTAGAATCGCTGGAAACTCCAGCAGAAGCTATCATAGCTCCGGCATCAACGAAGCTGGAGTTCGTGGGATGTTATCCAGGAGGACTGGTAGAACACTCACTTCGAGTTTGTGGTCTGGCTCTCAAACTTCGGGAGACATATGGATTTGAAGAGTCAATCACAACCGAATCAGTGATGGCTGTCTGTTTGTTTCATGACATCGGGAAAGTAGGAACCAACAAGCAGGAGTATTACACGACTCAACATAGTGACTGGCACAGGACAAAGCTGGGACAGCTCTACGAAGTGAATCCAGCACTTGCACACTTTCCGGTGTCTCAGTTGAGTCTTTGGAGATTAGCCTTTCATGGAGTATCACTGACCACAAACGAGTGGTATGCGGTCTCCTCACTCAGACCCGAGTTCAGAGATGAAAGTCCAGCAACTCCAACGACTGGAGAACCGATGCTATCGGTACTGTTGAAGCAAGCAGTGAAGGTTTCTTGCATGATGGGAAAGGGAAAAAGAAACGTAACAAAGATCGAACTAGACTTCTTAAAAGGATAATTAACGTAGAACATACTGAAAAGTGTAAGGGGAGAGGAGAGAACACAAGCACTAGACGAGCGGATTCCAAAAAGAAAAAGCATTGATTCGATCAACAACAGGTAAACCACGCAAACAACTTATCTCAGTGATCGAAAAGAAAAATCATCGGAATCATCGCTAGTGCTTGTATCTTCTCTTCCTCCCCACGCTCGGGTTCACAGTACATACAAGACCAACAGGGATGTTGGCACGGAGAAACAAGACAATGGGTTACAGCATAGAGGCCATCAAGGCAAAGTTAGCAGCGAAAGATCAGTCAACAGGTTCAACAACGGGGGACACAGACGGAAGAATCAGGTTCTTCAAGCCTTCACTTGGGCCAAACAACACTCCAAAGGAGTACGACATCAGGTTTGCTCCTTACGAAGACAGCATGGGACAGCCAATCCAGACAGTAGCATACTACTCGAAGATGCAGGATGGGATGGACAGGTTTGTTGTCCCAACGCAGTTCGGTCTTCCTGATCCCGTCAAAGCGGTGTTCGAGAAGATGCGCAAGACCAAGGAAGGATGGCAGATTGCCAAACTGCTCAAGCCAATGGACAAGGCAGCGGCACAGGTTCTTGACAGAAGCGAAGAAGCAAAGGGGTGGCAGCTTTGGGAGTTCAACACGGATCTCAGAGATGACATCTACGCAGTCCTCGTTCACAAGGACAACATTGACGAACAACTGTTCAGTCCCGAAACGGGTTATGACTTTACCTTGACGGTTTCGCACAAGATAGGAAAAGACGGTAAGCCTTCATTCTTCAACGGATACCCTGTGAAGGACTACAAGCTAGTCCAGAGGAAGCGAAGTTCCAAACTCATGAAGGATGAGAAGGGAACCAAGAAACTACTGTCCGAAATAGTGAACTTGGAGGAATACTACAAGGGGAAAGTAAAATCCCCAGAAGACCTTCAGGAAGCACTGGAAGCATTCATGCAGAAGTTGCAGGGCGAGGAACCCGCTTCCACCACAGCACTTTCGCCTACTAACACTGTTCCCGGAACTCACACGGGTGAGACAGCAAACACAGGTTTGTCCGCAATGTTCGCGGATCTATAAATCCATCACATAACTCGTTCGTTCCTTCCTTAAACTTAGCTTTACAACCAAGTAAGGTACTTCATTACTATCATGGCAAGACCAAAACTACAGAAATCATCATCGTCAGAGTTCCCGGTTGAGCAACAACCAACATCGCTCGGGATGGACGCTGATTTTTCAGCGGAGTTGATCAGACAGATCAACAAGGATGCGGGAAGTAAAGTAGCTTTTAACCTCGGAGACTCCGATGCACCAACACAGGTACATCGTTGGATCAGCACAGGAAGCAAACAACTGGATTACATCATTGGCAACATCCCAGGAATTGGTGGAGGAGTCCCGGAAGGAAGGATCATAGAATATCAGGGACAAACTGGGATAGGAAAATCGCACTGCTTGTTTGAAATAGCGAAGGCCACGCAGAAGATGGGCGGTTTGGTTGTATACGTTGATACGGAGAATGCAACATCTCCCGAGTTGCTCCAGAAACTCGGAATCAATGTAACAAAACAAATGGTTTTCATACAAGAAAACTGCACAGAAAGGGTGTTCAGCGTGATTGAATCAACCATTCTCAAGGCAAGAAGCATGAAAACTGACGTTCCGGTTGTGGTCATGTGGGATTCAGTTGCCAACACATCCCCGAAAGCAGAGCTGGAGGGTGAATATGATGCCAACACCATAGGACTCCAGGCTAGAGTGCTAGGGAAGGGATTCAGAAAGATTACTAATCTAATTGCAAGAGAACATGTGGTGCTGGTCTGTGCCCAACAGCAGCGCGAGAAAATTGGGGTTCTCTACGGAGATCCCACAACCACCCCTGGAGGTAAGGCTTTGCCTTATGCTGCTTCTGTCAGAATCAAACTCGGGGCAGGGGCTCAACTCAAGAAAACAGTGGAAGGGAAAGAGAAGGTTATCGGCATCCAGGTAAGTGCCAAAGTGATCAAAAACAGACTTAGTTCTCCCTTCCGGGAAGTAAACTTCGAGATTCACTTTGGAAGAGGCATCATCGAACATGAACAAGTGTTCGATCACCTCCGAGACTGGGGGGAACGACACAAGGACAGCCCAGCGATGCTTGGCAACAGCAAGTTGGTTCTTGAAGGCACTGGAGCCTGGAAGTCGTTTGTTGTAACAAACACAACCGACAACAAGGAACTTGTCAACATCAAGTTTCACAAGTCAGAGTTTGGAGAGAGAGTCTTGTACAACCCGGAGTACAAGGACTACATGACTGCGCTGATGGATGCAGCTTATCTTGTGTCATCTGCAATAGAAGCCCAGCAACACTCAACGTTTGCAGGAGCAGAAGACAACGAAGATACCGAGCCAACAGTTGTGGCAGAACAATGACAACAAGGCCCATCCTGTTCATTGATGGGATGAACAACTTCGTGAGATGTTATGTTGTGAACGAAGCAGTAAACGCTCACGGGGAGTTATATGGAGGAGCACTCGGATTCTTGCAACACTTGTTCTTTCTGGTGCGAACTTTTAGCCCAAGCAAGGTGTTTGTGGTTTGGGAACAAGGAGGCGGAAGTCCAAGAAGAAGGAAGTTGTTTCCCGAGTACAAACAGAACAGGATGAAGAGTCCTGACTTCAATGGTTTGTACAAAAACCAACGTGACGCACTCATGGCTGATGCAACCACGAAAGCCAAACAACTCCAGTTCTTGACACAGGCTCTCGGGAACTTGCCAGTAACACAAGTTTATATTCCTGATTGTGAAGGGGACGATGTCGTTGCCTGGCTTGTCAAACACAAGTATGCGAACACACCCACTCAGCCAAAAATCATAGTTTCTTCTGACAGGGACTTCTTCCAACTGATGGAAGATCCATCCGTCAAGATGTTCGACCCAATCAAGAAAGTGTTGATTGACTCAGACAGAGTGATGGAGCAGTTCGGGGTTTCACCAAGGAACTTCTGTCTAGCTAAGACGATCGTGGGGGACAACTCGGACAACATACCCGGAGTGCCAGGAGTTGGATTTAAGACAGCAGCAAAGAGATTCGGGAGTTTACTGTCAAGCAAACACGAAGACGTAACCGTCGATCAACTCCTGGAACTGGCCAGACAACAAGTGACAACAGCCAAAAAGCCAGCGAAGTGTTATCAAGACTTGTTGCTGAACGAACACATAATCCGTAGGAACTGGCAGTTGATGTACCTGGACACTTCCTGCTTCTCAGCATCACAGATAGAGAAGTTAAAGGCAAGAGTAAACGAAAGCGATGACAACCAAGTCAAGCCATCGTTCAACTACCTCGGTCTTCTCAAGGCTTTCTCGGGCTGTGACATTCCCGTGTCGCAATCATTGACTGAGGCTGTTCAGGGCATGAAAACTCTTCTGTTCTGATTTGGAAGTCGAACATCCTCAGTTCTTCTTATCTACTCCCCCTCTAAACTCTCTGATTCTTCGATGATAGCATCTCACAACATCTCGTGATGACACAACTAAATCCTTTTTCTACTCTTGGCAGATCATTCCAAGAAAAACTCATGCAGGCCATGATCGTGGATCGAACATGGGCAGCAAGCTTCTTAGAGGTGTTCGAACCAGACGAATGTTTTGAGTTCTCCCACCTAAAGTTGTTGGGAAGCAGGTATATTTCCCACTATCAGTCCTACAAGGAGTTTCCATCCCTAGAACTCTTGGTCTCGCTCATCCGTGATGAACTAAAGAACAACGCAGATGTGGCATTAAGAGAACAGACAATCACCTTTCTTAAGAAAGTCAACAACAACCACGAACTAGGAGACCTCGGATGGGTCAAGGACAAAGCACTGTTGTTCTGTCGTAGACAAGCCATGAAAAAAGCACTCGTGGACGTTGTTGACATGGTGGAAAAAACTGATGAATACGATCCAATCGTGGACAAGCTCAAGAGAGCAATCAATGCCGGGGTAGTACAGTCTCCGGGGTTGGATTACAATGTTGACATTGATGCAAGGTATTCCACAACCTATAGACATTGCATCGCTACTGGAATCAAGGAACTTGACGAGAAGAAAGTTTTGAACGGAGGTGTTGGTGGTGGAGAACTGGCAATTGTGGTTGCCCCTACGTCCTTCGGGAAAACGCACTGCTTAGTTCACTTCGGTGCCCAGGCATTACTCCAAGGAAAAAATGTTGTTCATTACACACTGGAACTGAACGAACGAGTTACTGGTATCCGTTACGACTCTCACCTTGTTGGTATCTCGTCAACTGACTGTATCGACAACAAAGATGTGATCAAAGAGTTTTTCCAAGACAACATGGACAATCTTGGTCACCTGATCATCAAACACTTACCACCCAAGTCAACAACAGTTACGACACTTAGGTCTCATCTGGAGAAGATGAGAATAAAGGAATTCAAGCCAGACTTGGTAATTGTGGACTATGCAGGGATCATGCGTTCCACGGAACGCTACGAACTCCTCAGACTAGAACTAAAGCAGGTTGTCCAGGAACTAAGAGACCTGGCAGAAGAACTTGATGTTCCAATCTGGACAGCACTCCAGAGCAACAAAGAAGGGGCAAACAGTGAGATTGTGGATCTCACCAACATGGCAGAGGCATATGCACAGGCTCACATTGCTGACTTTGTTCTAGGATTGTCCAGAAAGCCAGAGAACAAGGTTAGTGGCTATGGAACCTTGTATGTGGCAAAGAACAGAGCAGGAATAGACGGTGTCCAGTTTAAGATTCACCTGGACACAGCGCAGTCACGAATCAAGATCCTGACAACGGAAGACATGGATGAAGGATACGGGGGAACGACTCCCAACTCATCTGCTCTTGCACAGTTCAGAGAAACAGTTCATAGCAACAGAGGATTCTTTCAGGGACTACAGAGGCAACAATAGATGACGTACACAGAAGAAGAAGCACTTGAGGCTTCCAAGCAATACTTTGGTGGAGATGAATTAGCATCTCAGGTTTTTGTCGGGAAGTATGCATTGAGGAACGAAAGCAACGAACTGTTGGAGCGATCCCCAACAGACATGCACCACAGACTTGCAAGAGAGTTTGCAAGGATAGAAGCAAAATACCCAAACCCAATGTCAGAAGAAGAGATATTCGAGTATCTTGACAAGTTCTCGAAGATAATCCCACAGGGGAGCCCGATGGCAGGGATTGGTAACAAGTATCAAGTCATGAGCCTTGGCAACTGTTTCTCACTTGCTTCTCCACATGATTCTTATGGAGGCATTATGTTGACGGATCAACAACAAGCCCAGCTCTATAAACGTAGATGTGGTGTTGGTTTCACCATATCAACCATCAGGCCCAAGGGAACAGCAACGGCCAACGCAGCGAAAACATCAGATGGTATCGGGGTGTTCCTGGAACGATTCTCTAACACTTGTAAAGAAATTTCCCAGAATGGGAGACGTGGGGCCTGTTGGATGGGCTTGTCTGTCCATCATCCAGAAATCGAACTGTTCATCAACATCAAGAGGAATAGAGCAAAAGTGACTGGAGCCAACTTGTCAGTTTGTTTAACTGACGAGTTCATGAAAGCAGTCAAACAAGGAACGCAGTATCAACAAAGATTCCCGGTTGATGCGACTGAGCCAACAGTAAGCCGTATGGTTGATGCAAGGAAGATATGGAATCAAATCACTGATGCTGCTTGGGAGAACGCCGAACCAGGACTGTTGTTCTGGGATACGATCTCAAGGATGACTCCTTCTGATGCCTACAAGGAAGATGGGTTTCAAACCGTTGCAGTAAATCCATGTCAGCCAGGATGGGCAACTGTTTTAACTCAAGATGGCATCAGGACGTTTGATCAGATTGATGTCGGGAGTGTGATCTGGTCTGGAAAGCAGTGGACAAAAGTTGTTAAAAAGGTCTGTACGGGCATTAAACCTGTTTATGAGTTTGAGACTCAAGGTGGATCGTTTTTCGGAACAGAAAACCACAAAGTGGTTTGTCAAGGGATAAAGATAGAGGCAAGGTATGCGTGGTGCATTGATAGTTGCCCAGGTCCAGATGGCAATAACGGTCAACCGGCCAACCTTCCACAGTTGATTGTTAAACGTGAGTATCTCGGAGAAGAAAAGGTGTATGACATCACCGTGGAAGCAGATGAACATACATACTGGACAGGTGGGCTGCTCGTATCCAACTGCGGTGAAGTAACTCTAAGCAAGATGGACTCATGTCGATTGCTGCTCGTAAACCTGATGGGGTTCATATCAGACCCGTTTACCGACAAGGCTTTGTTCGACTGGACCCAGTTCAGGTTGGCTGTGATTATCTCACAACGACTGATGGACGATCTTGTTGATCTTGAACTGGAGCACATTGACAGAATTCTGGCAAAGATAGAAGCAGATCCAGAACCAGAAGAAGTGAAGCAGGTTGAGAAGAACCTGTGGCAAGAAGTAAAGTCGGTGTGCGCTAAGGGAAGAAGAACTGGACTGGGAATAACGGCTCTAGGGGATGCACTCGCATCTCTCGGGATTCGATATGGCTCTCAAGAATCTATCGAGTGGACAGAAAAGATGTACAGACAACTTGCAGTTGACTCTTATTCGACAAGCATTGTCTTAGCTGCTGAACGTGGTTCGTTCCCGGTGTTTGACTTACAAACAGAGAAAGAACATCCATTCATAAAACGAATAGTCTCTGAACTGTCACCAGAGATAGTAGACCTGTACAAGAAAGTTGGCAGGAGAAACATTGCGAACACAACAACATCTCCGGCTGGATCTGTATCTTTGTTGGCTCAGCTAGTTCCCGGCAGACATCAGACAACCTCTGGCATTGAACCAGCGTTCCAACTGTCGTACACAAGAAGAAAGAGAGTTTATGACACTGACAGTAAAAAGGCTGATTTCGTAAATGCTGCTGGTGAACAGTGGTTGGAATACAACGTCTTTCATCCTGGATTTGACCTGTGGAAAGCAGTTACGGGCAAAACTGAAGTAGAGGAAAGTCCTTACTGGAAGGGAACATCGGCTGACGTTGACTGGAAAGCATCAGTCAATCTTCAATCTGTTGCTCAAAAGTTCATAGATCACAGCATCTCCAAGACGTGCAACTTACCCAAGGATGCCACCAGAGAAACAGTGTCGGAAGTGTACATGGCTGCATACGACAGTCTTTGCAAGGGTTTCACTGTGTATCGTGATGGTTGTCGTGACGGAGTGCTCGTGTCTTCTTCGCCTGTTGTGTCAAAGTTCGAACAACGAAATGCTCCCAAACGTCCCAAGGAACTGTCTTGTGACATCCACCACGCAACTGTCATGGGGGAAAAGTGGAGTCTGTTTGTTGGGCTCATGGACGGGAAGCCTTACGAGATCATTGGGGGCCTTGCAAAGTACGTTTGTATCCCGAAGAGGGTTAAATCTGGGAAGATCACAAAGATCAACGGACCAGACAACCCAAGAGCAAGGTACGACCTTCACTATGACTTTGAACAAGACACAGAAGAAGAAACTATCATCAAGGACATTGGCAGAGTGTTTGAAAATCCAACCAATGAAGCGTTTTCGAGAACCATGTCTCTCGCACTGAGACATGGAACGCCAGTCCAGTATGTGGTCGAGCAACTGTTGAAGGGGAGCGACAAGGACTCTAGCTTGCAGTCTTTTAGCAAGGTTGTTTCAAGAGTGTTGAAGAAGTACATCCAGGATGGAACCAAGTCTTCTTCGCAGAAAACTTGTGAGAACCCAGATTGCCTGAATCCAGAAATTGTCTATAAAGAAGGTTGTGTTTCATGTATGTCTTGTGGGTGGAGTAAATGTTCATGACAACAACACCGAAAAAGCAGTGGATGATAGATACGAGTAAATTGGAATGGTGGGATTATTCATCTCCCATCTTTTATGGCCTCGAAGATGTTGCTTCATGGATAGAGTGGAAGGTTTTCGAGGACAACATGGATTTCAGTTGTTGTCCAGTCTATGTCTATGGAGCGGAGTTCTTGACTCAAGAAGAGGAAAAATCTCTTAGGAATCTTAGGAAAGAACGCAAGGATAAACTGAAAGAATACAAGGAAAAAGAGACTAGGTTGCTTGAGTTGTTGCAGACGGAGGATTCCAAAGCTAGATGTAAGGAGATCAAGATGGAACTGGACCAACTTTACGACGAGATCATACCTGAAGAAGAAAAGTAGATATTTACGTGTGTGAAGTTGTTAGTTGAATCACTGTACGCTGAGTTTGTCCTAGAGTTCCTTCTCCTCACTGAATCATCCAAACAAAGTCTGTTGAATCTCGGCTTCCCAGAGGTGATAGCCTCCCTGATCTGGGATGAGTTTGGCAGTAACGCCTACACGGTAGCTAAGTGGTACAAGGACAGCCATGGTTACTTCTTTAGGGATGGTGAGTTTCCGAAAGACTGGTGGAAAAGAATCAACACATCGTTTGGAAAGATTGACCTGAAAGACATTCTCAATCTCTACGAGGCAGCGGCAGTTTCGGAAGAGCAGTACAACGAAGTAAGAAAGTCCCTAGAATTAAGGACTGGAGAACCGTTTGACCAGGAGGAAGTGCTAGCATCACTGAGGGATGAGTTGAAACGACAGTTTCTTGGGAAAGATAGTATGTTTTTCTCTTACGATGACTTGATCGTGGACATCAGAAAGAAGACACTTGTTGACTTGAAGCCATACAAGAACTTGTCATTTGAGGATGCCAAAGACAAGTACGACAAGAAGAAAGTGTTCAAGGACGCAACTCCGATCAAGACTTATGAGAATGGCTGGAAATGGATCAACGCAGGAAAGAAGTGTCAGCTTGTAGGTAAGCTGATGAAGAACTGTGGCTCTACAGGAGTGATGTCTTCAGACCCAGACAGAACGATGCTTGTGTTGTTTGACAAAGGGAACAAACCACACGTAGTTGTGACCTGGTCTCCGAACGAGAAGAGAATATCGGGAGATGAAGGTGGTGCTGGTTCCGCTGTGAAAGAGCCGTATCATGACTACATCCTGGATCTTGTGGACACACTCGGGGCTGAACTTGAAACAGGAAATGCAAGATCAGAGGCTCTCAAGCTCAGGTACACGCTAAAAGGGCAAGTAAAGTCTATAGAAAAAGTCCCAACCCAGTCACAGTTTGCTAGCGAATACTTCCGAGTGACAACAAACGAAGGAACCGTATACTATACCGATTCTTACAGGTTCGTTCCAGAGGAAGCCATAGCGGAGAAACAACGGTCAGAAGCCAACCTGGATCTTCACAGAGTGCTTGGCAGTGTGTTCAACACTTACAGTGGAACAAAGTCGATCAACCTCTATCGGTTCGTCCGTGGGGACAGGTGAAGTCGCACTAGTTTAATAAATCGTTTGCTAGTTATTGTTAGGAGGTTATCCTACATGCTACGCAAACTGAATACATGTCTGATGCTGCTGGTTCTGTTTCTTGTTGGCTGTGGTGGAGGTTGTTCTGGTGCGGTTTACAACGTTCCATATGATCCTCCAAGGTACATAAACAGCCCTGCAAACGTTGACCACTTGATGGATTCCACGGTGTCTCTTGTTCGCTTGAACCCACTTGTTGGTGACTTGGACAGTTATTGTACTGCTTTTTATGTGTCTCCGAGAACACTGGCCACAGCAGCTCACTGCGTGGCTGTAGCAGGGGGAGATAGACCTCTGGACGTGGCGTTCGTAACTTATCGCCAATGGCTCAGAGATGGACAAGGACTTCAACCACCTTCATCATCATCATCATCAACTACAACAAGGTTCTATACTGCTTCTGTGGTTGCAACTGACTTTGACAACGATGTAGCACTGTTGTCAGTTGCAAGAGGAGTTCCATCTACTCCAAACTTCCTTGAGATCAACAACAGAACAGGAAACCTGAAGATAGGAAACCAGGTTTATGTTGTTGGAAACCCAGGGACGTTCAACTGGATTCTGTCAGAAGGGATCATATCTCAGTTGATCTGGATGTCCACTCCTGCTCCAAGACACCTGGGTGCGATTGAAGCAAGTGCTCCTGTTTTCTTTGGAAACTCTGGCAGCGCTCTGGTTGACAACCACGGGAGAGTGATCGGAGTTGTGGTAGCCATAGGTCACAGACAGTCATATCTTGGTATTACTATTCCTATCAACGCTGTGGTTCGACTTCAAACAAGAGCCATTGTCCGCTAGTTATACACGTCGTGAACTTGGCTTGGTTGTTGTTTGAGGATTTGTCTATAAACGCCAGAGGCAAGGTGACCCTCTATCACTTTTCAAAGGCAAAGACAGACTCAGTTTCTTTAGATCCAGAAAGAGTTGGGCAAAGTAGTTTCTCTCGAAGAGAGATGAACACGTCATCTGTCCCGAGGGTGTTCTTTTACCTAGATCCAGAACAACGAGAGGTGATGTTCCAAAACCCAGTTTATCATTTGTTCTATGTAGAAGTTCCGTTCGGGTCAATCTACAACCTGAGAGAAGATTCGAAAGGCTACAAGAAACAGTTTGCTAGTGAACAAACTGGAACAGTTGATTTTCATGCACTGTTAAAGCACTTGTCTGGCTGGAACAAACTATCTGGTGAGGGCTGGACTAAGACTAACCCATTATACAAAGGCGTGTACTACAATGTTGGGTTTGATGTCGTGGCTTGGTTTGATCCTATCACCGTGACAAACTTCAAGCTAGGAAACATAATATCGACATATGACGAACGAACTGACCAGTGAATGTGTAGGGCCAGGACATCCAGACAAAGTAGCTGATCAAATATCCGATGCAGTCTTAGACGAATGCCTGAGACAAGATCCAGAGTCCAGAGTTGCCTGTGAAACTCTGATCAAGAACAACACAGTCATCTTGGCCGGGGAGATAACAACCCAAGCCAAGCAGTTGAACTACTACAAGACGGTCAACGATGCACTGGTCAAGATCGGATATGACAACTTCTGCCCAAACGTTGTCAACCTTCTAACAGAACAGTCCAGGGAAATAAGCAAGGCAGCAGATGTAGGTGCGGGTGACCAGGGGTTGATGTGGGGATATGCAACAGATGAAACACCAACTCTCATGCCAACATCCATGTACTTGGCTCGTGAACTTGTGAACATGCTTGTCTGGAACAGGGAGAATGATGGCTGTGACTTTTTGTTGCCAGACTGTAAAACTCAAGCAACTGTCAGAGACAACTCGGTCATCACTCGACTGGTCATATCAACCAATCACAGACCAGAGATGAATGACCTAGCAGAACTAAGGGCAAGACTGAGGTTGATGATTGAAGAGTGGCCTTGCGAGGCCCTTCATGAATTAAACTATTTTGGTCTAACTCAGCTTGACTTGAACCCATCTGGACTCTGGTTTTTCGGTGGTCCTGCTGCTGACACAGGTGTCTGTGGACGAAAGATTGTGGTGGATGCCTATGGAGCAGACTGCCAAGTTGGTGGTGGAGCCTTGTCTGGAAAAGACGGAACAACGAAAGTTGATAGAAGTGGTGCATATGCGGCGAGATATATCGCTAAGAACATCGTGGCACACAAGTTAGCAAGGAAAGCAAAGGTTCAACTCGCTTACGTAATCGGACAACCAGATCCAGTATCATTCTGTGTGACTACAGGACAAGGGTCAACGAGGGATAAAGAACTCCAGAAGATGGTTGTGAACAAGATGGGACTGACTCCGAAAGACTTTGCCGAAAGATTTGGGTTGAACAAGCCAATCTTCTTCGAGACTGCCAACAGAGGTCACTTTGGGATTGATCCATGTGTGAACAGCGTTGGGAATAGAGTTTACGGGTGGGAGGCAACCGACTTGTTTTAACTGCCATATTTACAGGCATGACAGTTAAAACGAGTTTGATAAAGTCGTTGTTTGAATCTGTGTTGGAAGATGAACTACCAACACAGCAAACCACTGGTCCCGAGATAGACGAAACACAAGCAAAACAACTAGCAAACATCTTAGCTTCCCTTGGGATTTCCCCTGGGTCTGTCATAGCAGTTAGCGAAGACGAGACCACAACAACGACAGAAGCAAAGGGAAAGAAAGGAAAGAAGTTCAGCCTGAAGATAACCCCGCAAGCCATCGCGGCAGCGAGGGAATTCTACGAAGCAGGCAAGGCTTCCATGGACTGGTACTACAACGCGAGTTCCACACTGAAAGCCAGTTTTCCGGGAAACGAGCAAGACCTTGTCCTGTTCACTCTGCTTGTGGCAGCAACTAGCGCTAACACAGAAATCTATGAAAACTTCTATGAGACGATAGCACTGTTCAATGCTATCAAACGCGACATCAAGGAACATCCAGAAGAGTTGTTGGCACTCGCTGAAAATCCGGTAAACCTGAGAACGAAGTTCCTTGACTCACCAGAACTTCAAGACTTGGCAATGATCCAAGTAGCAAAAACAGCCAAGGTAAGAGGAATCGGTGCCAAGTTTGGAAACATCCTCAGAATCGTGAAACGACTGTTGAAAGGAGAAGGTCTGAGCAAGGACTCAGTGGTGACAACCCTTGAGCCACGTACCAAGTTTTACTTAGCAGAAGAT
>ERZ1292629.3043-Hain-H43-01um-R1-3043-length-13352-cov-10_pt1 | contig 13352 bp, 12 predicted proteins | sample MGYA00564399_ERZ1292629 | MGnify/ENA primary metagenome ERZ1292629 (study PRJEB36523, sample SAMEA6512636) | groundwater metagenome | collected 2019-01-08 | study: AquaDiva: Metagenomics assemblies of 32 groundwater samples | reverse complement strand
TCTTGGGAATTTGTAGTCAAGTTTACATCCATTCTGTAATAGAACTATTTGACAATCATTAGGAGTATACTTGAATAATGCTTCAAGTGTTCTTTCAATATATTTACAAAATCCACAGGTAATAAAACAAACTGAAGCTTTTATAATAATCCCCTCCCCGAGACGTTGCTATGAGATACCCCTTTTATGTTACTCAAAAAATATTCTTGCCATTGTTCTATTTGAGGATGACTGTGATAGCCTTCATCTTTTCCACAAACACAATAAGCATTATCAAAATCGAAAGTTCCATTATACCAAAACGTTCCAGGATAAGGAACAAAATAATTTATTGAATAAGATACAAAATCAATTTGGTTGATTTTATCAACCGTCTCCTTAATAGTTTTCCATGTTTCACCTGGCAAACCAATCATAAGATTTAGGCGAATATCTATTTCATAATCACGTGCTTTCATGATCCCTCTTATCATTTTATTTACGTCCTTACCAGTATTCGATAGATTATGAAGGTGTTGGCTCGCAGTCTCGAAACCTACACTTACTACCTTGCACCCACTTGAGTGCAAATTATGCAAAATTGATTCGTCATCCAAATCTTCGCCACGACAGAAAATGAAATATGGGGCTGATAGTTCTTTTAAGAAATGTGCTATTTCAAGAAATCGCTGCCGATGAATTAAAAAATTCTCGTCCATAAATCTTAGTCCTTCAATATTTCCAAGTGAAGTAATTGTTTTGATAGCTTCTGCAATTTCCATTTTCCTAAAATATTTTGACGAAGCGCAATATCTACAATCGAATACGCATCCACGTGATAATATCAAAGAGTAAACATTATTAGAGGAACGAACATAATTCTGCTTATTTACCCATTCATGAATTTTGTACGATGGCAAATACCATGGCATTTCACCATTGATTAAAGCTGGTGTCTTATCCCAACTTTTAAGCACTTGTGGCAATGTTATCTCACACTCCCCAACAAATACTTTATCAAATCCGCTGGTAAGACTTTCAAAAGGCAAAGCAGAAACATGATGTCCACCAATTATCACTCTTGAATTTGGATTCTCTTGCTTAATTTTTCTCAATAATGTTACCATCTGAGAATAAGCGGGCGTCGTCGCGGTCAAACCATAAACATCAGCTTCTGGCAACTCATTAGTTACGCGCAGATCGCAAATAGAAACATCGCCACATTGCTTTATTGAATTGGCAATATTAATCAGATCCAGAGGAGGATCTAAGTTTTGAATTAATAATTTTTCATAAGATGGATAAACCAAAACTATTTTCATAAGAAATTTAGATGTTTTATCTCTATCCTTGGATCATAAGCCTCTAGACATTTATTGTATTCACTAAAGTTACAAGTGGAGCATTTAGTACCATTAAAAAATAGCTGATTTCGGATAATATTTGGTAATTCAGAATAATGCCCTATTTTTGTGCTGGCATTAAAGCCTAAATATTGAAGCACTTCGCAGCAACCATAAACATTACCGTTAGCAGCAATAAGAGGTTTAGCGATTGACATGTAGCAAGGATTATTACCAGACGAAACATTAGTATTTGGTTCCCGAATAACGCATTTAGGCAAACTATTCAGATTAGGTATCTTATCATACTCAACTGGATTGAAAACATCAGAAGTTATTCTGCAATGAGTGATAGAATCATGCTTTAGCACAAAGTCTAAAACAGCTTGAAAATTAGCCTGATTAAAATTATCTGTAATTAAATATGAAAAAGCCCAATCTACGTGCTGGTGTTGCATTATTATTGGCTCGAATATATATTTTTCTTCCGCAAAAATACGATAATCATCAAAAGATATTCTGCACCATTCCAGAGAATTCAGAGAACGCAGTTTCTTAAGCAAAATGCCATTGGTTATAAGACCAACTTTTATTCCAGAAGCGACAACCAGGTTTATGATTTCATCTATGTACGGATGAAGAATAGCTTCGCCACCCCCGCTGAGGACTACTGCCTTAGTTCCAAGAGCTGATATTATTTTAGCAATCTCTTTAATGTCGCTGTAAGACAACTCATCACTGATATTTCTTGCTTGTGTGGCACAATATGGACATTTAAGATTACACCTATTTGTCAGCCACAGTTGAACACATACAGGGAAGTATTTTCCATTTTTAATTGGTGGATTGCGCAAAACTTTTATTGGATATGAGTTTGCTGATGTGAACATAGTACATCCTCCACAAAGTCTACGATAGGTTTTTCAAAGTTACTTGATTCTAATGAGAACAATATATGATGTGCATATTCCGCATTCTCATTGTAGAAATCCCTATCATTTAGCAGCCTAATAATCAACTCTCTTAACTCATCCGGATTATAGCTTGTCAAGTTTGGATATAGATACTTTTGGAACGCGTGAGGATAGCCCACGCTCACTCTTTTAGCGTATGCCGCAATAGGCGCTATCGCACCTAGCGCAATTCTTTTTCTATAGGTATTTAAAGATATAAATGAATTAGCCACATTCTGGGCAAATTTGTACCAATCTGTTCTCTGTGAATAAAATACTCGCGCAAAATCTGCTTCTTGTCGATTCTCTTCTCTATCATTCTCTTGAGTATACGAATACAATTTCAGATTTGTTTCGTGAACAAGGCGGATAGCATCTCTGATTTCATCGACTGATTTATTTGTCCATGCTATATCTTTATCAATTTCATTGACTTGAATATTCTCAAAATAGTTCAACTTTATCGGCAGCATGCCATGCAAGCATTTAACGTCCGCTATCTTTGCATCAAGTGCAATTTCATCGCAATAAGCTATGACAGCATCCATCTTAGCTAAATCCTGTAAAAAGTACATATCGGAAGAATCAGGAATAAAGATAAAAGGTTTTGGTTGCCAATCGATTCTTGGTGCTCTTATCCAGAGAATTGTCGCTGAGAAGGACGAGAGTGGAATGCGAACACTTTCCGGATGGTCATACCCTACTAAATATAATTCATATCGTTGCCCTAAGATACCGAAATAATTGGATAAAGCATGAGTAGGATGATAAGGTTGCCCCATAGAGCTAAATTCAAAATTTGGAGAATCACTGCAGACCAAGATTTTTTCCATTTTCATACCCCTCGAAGTTTCATATTCCTAAGAAAGCTTTTATTTGGTTGGCTGCTTTTTCTCCTTCGAAGAAATCTTTGCACCATAAATACTGCTTCTCAGCTCTCTCTTTCTCATTCTCGAAATCTGAAAGTTCAGATAGAAACTCGATAGCAGCTTTCTTCCCATCGCTAGAAGGAATATTAGTTCCCCATTTTTCTATAATTGGCCAAAGGGTTGTATTTCTGTAGACGTTAAAATCTGTCAAAATTCTTCTGCCACTCAAGCCAATATGTTGTACGCATAATCCATAACCATCGCCCTTTTTCAAATGAATTGCGGCTATCATTTTTCGACAAGCGATGCTCTCTCTTTCAAAAGATACGCAACCATCTCTACCCTCTAATCCATGAATTAGTAATTTAAAGCTATTCTCATTAATTCTTCTTTCAAATTCTAATATCTCATTATAGAAATCATAACGAACAAGGAAATTAGGGAACGACCTTACTATCCTATAATCCTGTTGTTGAAGTGGGTCATGCGTATAAAAAACTGGTAAAGTCTCCAGCAATATATTAGTCTTTCTTCCGGTATGCAAATGATAAGCAGGCTGAGCTACACCAATATAATCATAATGGCTTGGGTATGCGGGTCCAATATTGCCAGAGTAACATAGATATTTTATTTCAGGTCTCAATTGGCGTATTTTTTCACATAGCCCAAGCAATTCATACCGATTCAACAAAAGAAAATCAAAAGGAGTATCCATGAATTCGTCATAGTGAATAATATTTACGACCTTGAGATCCTTTAATGCTTCTTGAACACAAGGTTCTAGAGAAGATGTTGGAGGTAAGAACATTGCATGGTTTGCTGGGCTCCACTCTAAACCAAGGTGATTCATAAAATCATGGCAATCCGCGAAATAAACAGTCATATCAAGACGTTTTGCAAAGAGCATACAGTGGCAAAGGGCTAATTCAGTATGATGTAAAAAGGTTAATATCTTCATCTCAATTCCTCGAACCTATCAGTTTAACCCCTTGTTCTTCAATAAACTGTTTCATTTCAGGGTCAGTAAATATTAGAAAATCATAATACCGGAGGCTCCATTGTCCTATCCAGTGCATTTCTGGGTGGTCGAGAGCCATGTGAACAATTATCTGAGTTACCCCTGGTCTAAGATTACAAATGATCTTTTTATACTCTTTTCGTCGAGGTTCAATCTCCCCAATATTAACGCCAATTATTATATCATTAAGCACAGGGATGCCAAACTCATGTGCTACTTTATAGTATGATTTAGAGAACTCGGGTAAAGCGTATACTGTCAACATGTGCGTATCAATATGAGTAGGCTTAATTCCAAAATCAATCGCCCGCTGAACTTGAGCGCGTATCTCCGTTTCTACCTCCTCCGGCGTGGCATGTTTCACTACATCCTCAACTGAACGCCAGAGGTATCCCTCCTTGTCTATCAAACTTGGAACCTTTAATGAGACTGGGCCCCAGCGGTAGTATTTCCACTCGCTCGTCAAAGTAATATGAATGCCTAAATCAGCTTGGGGATGTTCACGACAATATTCGGCTATCTCCAAGAACCACGGGCAGGGAACCATAATACTCCCGCAGGTGACGATGCCTTTTTCAAGAGCAATAATCGTCGCTTCGTTCACCGCATGACACATCCCAATATCATCAGCATGGATCTTCAGCAACTTTATATCGTGCGGGGGTATAAGGCTCCTTGTCCAACTTTTCCCCCTCTGACGATGCTATATAAAGTATAGAAAAGCGCAACAGGAAAATATGTTGTTATCATAACAATTCATTTTAAATTTCTATCCCAAATCTTCATCCAAACAAGTCTTTATAATTTTAATTTGTATTTCATGATTAGAAATATCTCTCACATGGGCAATAGTTCTTTCTATTTGAGAATTATAAGCTCCCTCTAAAATACCTTTAATACATTCCGATATTCCAGTTATATCTGCCTCCTCTTCGCACCTGCTACTAATACCATAATCCGGTGCTAAGAAGCCAGCATGGTCCCGCGTTATTACTGGTGTGCCATGCACCCATGCTTCAAGTGATTGTAATTCCCAGCCTCCACGTAGACTGCATAGAATTCGGGCTTTAGCTAATAGTTTTTGAAACTCATAGAAGTTTATTCCTCCTCGAAACAACTTCAAGCCTTCATGCAAGTGGGCATCAACGAAATCAATTTCAGTTTTGAGATGCGGGCTTCTATCGAGATACCAATCGAAGCTATAGGCATTTATGCTAATTCCAAAATTCTCATATAAAGTGGGTGCTAGCGCTAAAAGTGCAAGGTTGAGCTTATGAGGAGTCTCGAATGCTTTATTGAGAATATATGGTTCTTTTTCAAGCATTAGCGGTTTTACTGGTGGAGTCCACATAGTAATATTCTCTACTAACCCAGCCAATTCTGTTTCTTTTCCTACTTCAGGGAAAGAACAGAGAGCTCTTTTAGCCTTTATAGGTCTAAAGTTTGTGGGGAAGCATACGAGCGGGCTCCCATACCAGCATGCGTACCATTGAATTCGCGATACTTCTTTTATATACGACATTAAATCGTCCATAGGAAAATCTTTCCTAGAATAATAGAAAACTGTTAGACAAGGTATCAGAAGTATATCTACTTTTTTCTCATCCAAAAAGGGTCTTAAACCTATAAATTCCACATCATAAGTTGATTTCATTGCCTTAATTATATATGAAATAAAGCTATCAAATCCCGAGGTTGGATAATCTAAATTAACTAGACCGAGTGTACCAACTTTTATTTTATTCACTCATTTTCTCCTTTAAAAATATTGACTGTTGATGCAAATATAACTCTAAACAGCCATGTTCAATTAAATATTGCCGTGAAAGTGCACCTTTGCCAAAATCACCAAAATTTATATCATCTAAAAGAACGATTGCTGGATTTGCCATCTTATTAAATCCAGCTTCAATTTCTTTTAAACTATGTTCTTGCGAAAACAATGGATTATTCACGTCGTAATCACAACTATCTAAATACAGTAAGTTAATTTCATCATCAAATCCACTAAGAAAACTAATTGAATCATCTAATACGAACTCAACATATCCGAAACAATCACTTGCAATTCGTCTGGCAGTTCGTAGATATTCATCGTTATTATCAACAGTAATTAATTTGCCACCGAAGTTCTTGCAAAAATTAGCAAAGATAAATGTAGATTCGCCACTACCTAAGTCAGGTTTTGCTCGCTGACAACCTGTTTCAACTATAATCCTATTGTAATCTGAAATCTGCCATAACATCAACATAGCTGACCAAAATGATGGAAAACGGAAATTATGCGGTTGATAGTAGCGAGCATAATACCACTCAAACCACCATTTTTGCTTATCTGTCATGAATAATTCCTTCTTATACGACGTTAAAATATACTATCGATAACTTCCTTCCATTTTGGCAGAAGAACATCAATATTAAAAGTCTGAATAGCATGTTCCCGAATTGCTTCACTTTGCTCTTGTGCATAAACATCATCAGATAATACTTTCTGGAAATATTCACGAATTATATTTATATTTTCAGATTTCACTCCAAGCCCAATAGGAAGTATTTCCTCATTTACAAGACCACATTTATTATCCCAGATTGCTGTAGGACATCCGGTCATAATTGCTTCGAGCGGTGTTAGAGTATATGGTGCGGGCTCAGTGCCAGTAGTAAAATAGCAACGGAATTGACGATAATTCTGCCTTAATTCGTCAAATAATAATAGTCCTAACCCCCCAACACTAGAAGTACCACGCCCGCTTAGAGTATGCGGAATATTATCTACTACCTGTTTATATATTTCATAATGACAACAAAATCGTGTAGGATAGTCATTTGATGTGGTGTAAACTTGCTTAATTCCGCCCTCCCAGTTTGAAAATTCATTTATGTCAAGCCCGAAAGGAATATAGAATATTTTATCTCTAACTTGAGGTTCATGAGCAGTAAATACATGATAAATTCTAAACTCAGTAATTGAGTAGCAAACGATATGCACTTCAGGACATTCAATCAAAGTATCAATCATCATCTTTACAAACCAAGAATTATATTGACCAAAAAGATGAACTATAACTGGTTTATGAAATTGAGAATAATATCTCGCTAAATCATAAACATTAGGTAGATTCATTATGTAGATGAAATCAATACTTTCTAATTCCTCTTGTTTCCATAAGTAATTCCAGTGTCTGTGCGAAGTAAAATTCTTTATATCAACATTATTACACCAAATCTTAGGGCGTTCATCATTATAAATATCCACATCATATAATGGAATACTAATATTTAGTTTCTCAAATAGTTGAAACATATAGTATTCTAGTGCTGCATGACATGAAAGGAATAAACAGTTTATCATTTTTCAACCTTCTCAATCTTTATCCCATAAATAAATGATTTCCGGGCAAAGATAATTCCCTGAGATGCTTCTATTTTCCAGTAAACTTCATCTGCGATAGTTACATCTTCCCACTGTTTCGGATCTGGTAGTCTGGGATATTCAACTTCAAGTACGAGTTCTCCGCATACTGCTCTATCATACGAAATTGTTATTTTATATTTATTCATCTTAATACCTCCAGAATTTTGTCTCTTATTTGTCCTGGTGTAATTCTATTGATACACCACGGAAACCCATTTCTTTTATAACAATCGTTCTGTGATTGCCAATCAAAACATGGAGAGCAACCTAATTTAGGATTAGCGTAAACAGACTGAATAAGCCAGTGTTTATTATATTTCGTATGATATTCTACTAGGGTTGAACCGGCTAATAAAACAACTGGTACATTTACTCTTGGTGCTATGTGCATACCACTACTATCAGGGCAGACGAATATTTGGCAACAAGATATACCATGTACAAATTCTGCAATTGTTAATTTGCCACAAGTATCAATTACATTCTTAGGTAAAGTAATATTTATCAACTTATCACCAAACCATAAAAACGTCCAATCAGAATTATTTTCTGCCAACGTAAACCAATGTTCAATATCCATTACTCTTGTTTTACCACCTGATGATATTTGACAACCAATTACATTATCCGGAACATGATATTTTTTTAAGAAAACCTCTTTTAATTTAAGATCAATTATGAAGTCAGGAATCATGTAATTATTATCTATATCCAATTCATGCTGTAATTGACTTTCTGCTACTTTTATAAAATTATCAGGGCGAGCTCTTTTATATACTATTGGTTCAAAGTCGACGGCGTTAATTAAGTTGATAACTTGATTAAATTGTAATGCTTCTGATGGCGGTAATGGAATTACATTTTCTGCTGTATGCTCATAATCGCTAATAATCACTTTATCAATAATATTTATATCTTTAAGCATATAAGCACCGGATTCGGAAGTTATCACTGAAACTTTTTTATTAGGGAAAGTACGTCTCAAACTATTAAGCATTGGAATCATCATTATTATATCTCCAATACCTTTCATTCTCACGACCACGATTCCATCAATATTAGACGAGACTACTTTTTTTGCCCATTTTGAAACCACGTTACTACTTCCTTTCCCTTTAATGGTTAATATTTTTTTACATAAGATTTTATAAACACTTTTAGGTTTAAGTTGTTTTAGGCAAAATAATTGTTCGCAGATATTATATCCGCAAGGATGATGAAGACATTTTACCGGTATCCATGATGCTCGAAAATAGCTTGCTATCAATAATAATGGATTCGTAGGGCCAAAAATACCAATCACTGGAACATTAAATCCGCCAGCGATATGTAATCCTGCACTATCCGCTGAAATTACCAACCCCATTTGGGAAACTAATGCTGCAACTTTATCTAAGGAATAACCAATAAATTGACTAACATTCCAAATTGGTAATTGTTCTTTATCGTCAAAATAAAACAGTGTAAATCGCTTATCCGCTAAAAGTAGTTTTATTAAGTCCCGAATTCGTGGATAAGTTTTCCATTGCTCCTTACTTTTCCCAAAAATGCCAATTGGTATTCTATTACTGGGAACGGTATTACCGATTATTGTTTGCGCCCAATCATTCAAATCACACGACACATAAAGGCTCTGTGGTTTACCATCATATTCAATAGGTTCCAATCCATGCTCGACTAATACTTTTGCAGTATTTTCACAAAATAATTGATGCCGTGATACTGATAAAATCGGAGTATACTTTGCGTCATATTCGGCACAGTAAAAACTATTATCAATCCGAACATTGACATTTTCTACAATGGTGTTCAAATCAGCATAATAGTCAATAGCGGGATGATATTTCAGTAACTCGTTATACCGCGTCTGAACAATTATCTCAGTATTAGAATACTTTAGTCTGGTTAATTCAATAGCGCGAACCATCATGCAAATATCACCAATACCAGAAGTCTCACGATAGAATAGTATTCTTTTCATATTTCTCTAACAACTCGATTGCTTCTTCAACTATTTTACTCATTGTTTTGTGTGTTAGATGCGCATAATCTCTAAGCAATTCTGCTATCTTCTCGTCAATATAAAATGTTTTCTTTACTTTTCTCATTTTCACTATTATAACATAATTCCGTATTGCTGTCAAGAAAATAATTTTATACAGCATCATAGATAGTTGGACGTGGTGGATCAGGTTTCCATATTGCAAAAATGTGCATCATAAAATCAGTTAGATTTAATTCAATCCGTCGGATACGAGTAACTACGTAATCCGCCAGAGTTCTGAACGGTTGCTTAATAGAGAGAATATCACCTAAATCTAACTGCCCTTGCCATTTAGTATCAAGTTCCCAAAGTGTTTTTCGCTGATGATGCCAATCATAATAAAGCCAACCTAACGTTTCAGCAATATAAACATCATCTTCAGTTAAAAAGGTATTATCAACCGTCATCTGTCTTCTACCATATTGTTTTTCTGAACTCGCCACATAATCTTCATTAGCTCGTCGATAATCAAAAACTAATTGTAAATTACCATAAGGTACAATAACATAGTTCCAAACCTCATCCCAGTTAGGATATTTTTTCAACCATTTTAAATTTTTTTCATTTAATAAATTCACTATAACTTGATGAACTAAATAAATTCTTGCGCCTGCGGAGTGCGTAATAGCAGTAGAACCACGTATTCCACGCGTGCAACCAGTAAAACTATTAGCTGTTTTTCCGGTATAACTTATTACTTCTGTACCTATCTGAATTAATCCATCGGAAGGAAAACTGGCAAAATCATCTGTCGACGGCATTGTGTCACCCGCCGGAATAGTTGTTACCGTTGCATTAATATCGTTCATTAGATGCGTTGTTACACCATATCTTTTTCGCCAGAATACTTTACCGTTGCCGGATACTCCCAGTTCATAGTGCGCTAACGTAGCTAACTCTGAAAGTACATCCCATATAGTCCTATTGTTCATTACAGCATCACGTACTATTGTAGCCATAGTAGCGCTCCAACGACCAATCAAGTGCCCCGAAAACAGATTATGGAATCCTGTTATGTCAGTAGATATAAAAAATAATGCTTGATCTTTATAAATATCTGAATTTCGATAGCACATTACCGCACCATGTCCTTTCATCTCTTCTCGAATACCAGGACTATGCGGTAAGGCATCACGAACACGTTGCCCGGTAATCGACTGATAACCCGTGCTACCTAAATCTGACATTGAACGCCAGGCCATTGCTCCCTTATCATCTATCACATTATTAGCAATTTTATACAAATGACCAGTAGCATCATCACCTCCATAAAGCCCGGTTTCTCCACCAGCTAACTCAGTTCCCCAAATATACCAAACGTAATTATCATGATAGACCCCGCCACAAAAACGCTGTTGACTGACAGGATTATTATTAGGATTATAACTTTTGATAGACGTATAACTTAAAACACCTTTTTCAACAGAAAGCAGCCATCCCCCTATTGGTTCGTATAAAATGTTTAGGTATATTCGATTATCTGTGGGATTATAAGTACAATCACATGCAGTAACCACGTTTAGTAAATCAATAGGATGACTATAAAGAGTACCTACGACAGACCATATACTTGTTGCTTTATGTAAGCGATGATAGACAATCGCATGATTTGCCCCGATTTCTGTTAAAAAAAAGAATTCAATATAATCACCCGTATCTACAAAATCCATGCACTGAGATTGATATACGAATGCCCCATGTAGAGCTGACCATATATAAGCAATTGGTCTATCATAGAAGGTAATTAAACCTCCAAAGGTTACTTTTCCTAGACCTGCTGTACCTGCGGGAAAATGGGCATCTTCATATAAAAACCAGACGCAATCATTATCATCATCTACACTAAAACCTCGCCAATGCCCCCCGTAATCCCAGTATTTATTAAGAACGTCATAATATGCTGCAATATTTGGCGTTAAATCTGAAACAGTTACACCATTATAAACTGCAATTCGCCGCCTGTAAGCGCCCACAGGATATAAAGAAAGCCGTTCATCACCAATGACGCAATAAATATTGTTATCTTCATCACTTTCTATGCGAAGAAACTGGTCTAATGGGTTCGGCATGGATGCCTTTAACCAAAATTTTTCCTCATCCCACATGATTAAATAATTTTCAACGCCGATATATAAATTATCATCAGCGCCTATGCAAAGACACCGTGCCTCTGGATATGGATGTGGTATTCTAAATGGTGTTCCATCTTCTTCATAAACATGCGTGATTCGTCCATAATGCGTCGGTACTTCCCAACCGAGATAATACTTTATTCGCGCCTGTTCAACTAATGAAGTATCAAAATCCTGTGATTCCAATAATCTCTTTACTAAAGTATGATAAGTTATCTGGCGATATGTGCTAATATAAGTCGCAACTAAACTAGCGCTATCAGTTGGTTCGCCAGCTAACTCTAAAACGCCTTTTTCATAATCAAGATAACCTTTTAGTGGTTTTAGAGATTCTGGAAGATTGATAAATTGCCGTGTGTCTAATATTTCAATTATCCCATCACTTGAAGTTACTTCCAATGTTTCATCACCTTTAGCAATCGGATAGATAAGAAATTGGAATTTCCGCCCTAATGTTTCTGTGCCATCATAAAGTAATAGCTCAACAAGTCGGCCATTAATATGTGTAACTTGTTTAGTATTCATTTGAGCCCGAATACAATTATAGAAAGACATGCCCTCATGATATGAATAATAGATAATTTCATCTTCAATACGAATGAGCCCATAAGGCGGGAAGCCATCAGGAAAGTTGCCGGAAGGGTTATTTGCTACTATGATTGTACTACCATTATCTGCGTTTACATAGGTATAAGTATTACCTCCGAAAATTTGTTCATCAGTCCACTGGTCGCCAATTGCATCTGCCTTTTCATCTTTTAGAATTTGTGAAACGCACTGTAATTCAACTAATACAACATCATCATCTGTTGTTGGTTGAATATCAACTATATGCCCATAGAAAAAATCGACAAGTTCCTCTGTGCCATTTATTGTAAATCCAACACGAATTTGTATAGGTGTCTTGAATCCATCCTGATGTTGAAGCAGTGGTATACGAAAATAATTTGTTGGATTATCGATGTCAAATTCTTCATTTTCATTTTTTAATTGTAATGAACAATTATTCCCATCAAAAATGTTTAAACGCCACTGAGATTCGATTTGCCATAATATTCGATCAAAACTATGAACTTTATCCGTAATCTCAAATTCTTCACCTGCGGAAGAATACATATAGGCACGTCGAATGGGGAACCAGTGAGGTGATTCTATTTCAGCTAAAAATTGGTCTGAAACAGTTTTCATTAATATTCCTTAAACTTTAGTGCTCCGGAAAAGCCCGATCCTTTATATGGGATAGTATAAGAAAATGGAAAATCAATACTCTCAAATACTACTCTATAAATGCCTTCAGGATATTCATCCGGGTCTGGATAAACTATAATATTGGGTCGTATTCCGTAAGTCGTTGAATAAAAAATATCATATAAATTATCTCGATTCGTTTTGGGTGTAAACTCGTATTCATAAGTTATATCATGATAAATTTTAATTCCACGATAAGAAGTCTGTGCTCCATCTGCCATTAAATAACTTCCACCAATTCTGTCAACGGGGGTTACAATAACATTCGATGGTAAGCTATCATCTATATCAGACAAGGTTCGTAAATGTTTCATTAGCATAACTTCATAAACTAATGGTACACCAGGTGAT
>ERZ1292629.3041-Hain-H43-01um-R1-3041-length-13361-cov-19_pt1 | contig 13361 bp, 18 predicted proteins | sample MGYA00564399_ERZ1292629 | MGnify/ENA primary metagenome ERZ1292629 (study PRJEB36523, sample SAMEA6512636) | groundwater metagenome | collected 2019-01-08 | study: AquaDiva: Metagenomics assemblies of 32 groundwater samples | reverse complement strand
ATTCCTGATGATGTTTGTGTAATAGGTTTTAGAGGAGGAGAGTTTGCCCTATATCCTGATTTGTTTCTTACAAAAGAATACTGGGCAGAAGCTATAGTTTTAATGTTGCAAAAGAATATAAATATGAAGTTTGAAGTGCATACTGACAATGAAGTTCTAGCCCAGCAGTTCTTTCCTAATTATAAAGTAATTCACGACATAGGAATAAACTGGCGTTCAATGAGATATGCTAGATATGCCATTATAGCCAACTCCTCTTTCTTTATCTTGCCCAGGTGGTTGAGTAAGGGAATAACCATTGCTCCACGATTTTGGGGCCGAAGAAATACTAAAACTTGGTCGCTTCCCCAGAATTTTTATAGACGATTTTTATATATATGATTGCAATTCTCATAAATTATAATTTTACCCCTGATTGGCTTAGAGATTATCCCAATATGGATTATATTATCTATGACCGCTCAGACACGAAAGAATATCTAAAAGACTTTGACCAATCTAAAATAATTTATACTGAAAACATCGGAAATGTTGATTATGACCGGCTTGGCTATCTAGTGGAAAATTATGACAATTTGCCTGATGTTTTCCTTTGGAGCAAATCAAACCTATTCAAATATATCACCAAGGAAGAATTTGATAAGGTAAAAGACAATAAGCATTTCACCCCGCTTTTAACAATGAACCATCGAACCTACTCCGATGAGAAAGGGGTGGTGTGCTACTACGATAAAGGGATTTACTGGGAAAGGAATGATTCTTGGTTCTTAAACGAGCATACACCTAAATACATAGAAACATTTAATGATTGGGCAAGGATTCACCTATTGCCAAATGTCCCTTACACTCCCTTTGCTCCAGGCGGAAATTATATTCTCACAAGAGAAACCATTCACAAATATGCTGTGGATTTTTATGAAAACATGAGAGATATGTTGCCCCACACACAATTACCAGGGGAAGCTCAATGTTGTGAGCGTAGCTATTACATGATGTGGAAATGATGCACACATCTATTCCAAAGGAAGAAATAGAAATCTTTAAACAACTAAGATGATTTACGATGTATTTACTTATAACGGCGAAGCTGACATTTTAGATATTAGGTTTAACATTCTTTATCCTATAGTAGACCAGTTTATAATTGTTGAAGCTACAGAAACCTTTAGTGGAAAGCCAAAACCTCTTTATTGGGCAGAGCGAGGCGACAGATTTGAAGAATTTGAGGATAAGGTTAAATATCATGTTATAGATAATAACTATACCCAAGAAGAGCTAGAATTAGCATACTCAAGCCCCAACACTCAAGGAGCAGAACATTGGAAGAGAGAATTTTGTCAAAAGGAGTCTATTAAAAAAGCTCTCGCTCACTTACAAGATGATGATATTGTGTTTATTGGAGACTGCGATGAGTTGTGGGATATTTCCGCTAGATATAACGATGAGCCACTTAAATTGAAGCTACGAGTTTATTCCTATTGGCTTAATAACCGCTCATCAGAGGAGTTTTGGGGCACCTTAAGAGCAAAATATAAAGATATAAAGAATGAATGCCTGAATCATTTAAGAATTAATACGAAAAAAGGATTAAGCGAATATGGCTGGCATTTTACAAGTTTAGGAGGATATGAAGAAGTAAAAAGAAAACTCTCTAACTCTTATACAGAGGAGAGTTATTGGAATTCTGATGTCCAAGCTAATTTAGAGGAAAATATGGCTAGTAATAAGGATTTTCTTGGGAGAGACTTTACTTATCGCACGGATGAGTCCGAATGGCCGCAATACCTAAAAGACCATCGAATTAAGTATACACATTTGTTAAAATAGTATATAATACAAGTGTGAAAGTTTGTTATACTTGTAAAATAGAAAAAGATTTGAGTTACTTTAATGGAGATTGTAGCCCCATTAATCAGACAAAAATATAAACATTTGTTAAGATAAATTAAATGCCATATAAATCGGATGCCCAAAGAAAGTTCTTTCATTCCACAGGAGCTAAAAAGGCCAGTATTACTAATGCTGATGTAGCTCATTGGGATAAAGAATCTAAAGGAAAGAAATTACCTAATAAAAAGAAGAAATAGTCAATGGAGGAAAATACTGAAAACAGTAAAGAAACAGTAGATACAACTCATCTTAAACCTTATCAGTTTAAACCTGGACAATCTGGTAATCCTGGTGGACGTCCAAAAAGTCCCTTAAAGGAATTTAGCTTGAACGAATTTAATAGTTGGGATGATGAAAAGAAAAGAAAGTTTCTAAATAAAATATCGCCTATTGACAGGTGGAAAATGACGGAAGGTCAACCTAAACAAGAAAATGAACACTCCTTTGACGAAGATGCCCCACTCAACATTACAATCAGAAAGTGGGATTAGTTTCGACCCATTAGATAAGTTTTTTAAGAAACAACTGGAAGCCACCAAAGCATCTGAAAGATTTAAGTTTACTCTTTATGGAGGAAGTGTAGGTTCAGGTAAAAGCTATTGGCTAAGGTGGGTATGTATTTATTGGTTGATGAGGCTTGCCCAAGAAACTAACATCAGAGGAATACGAGCGGGATTATTTTGTGAAGATTATCCGTCATTAAATGATAGACACCTATCTAAAATCAAACACGAGTTTCCTAAATGGCTGGGAAAGTGGAATGAGCAGAAGCATGAGTTTACTCTTAATCCTAGATTTGGTTCAGGAATCTTAGCTTTTAGAAACCTAGACGACCCTTCTAAATATCTTTCAGTAGAGTTTGCTATTATAGGAATAGATGAGGTAAATCGTAATCCTAAAACCACTTTTGACTTTCTCCGTTCAAGACATAGATGGCCCGGAATAACTAAAGTAAAGTTTCTAGCAGCATGTAATCCTCTTGGTGAAGCATGGGTGAAGAATATGTGGGTCAAGAGATTATTCTCACCTGATGAAAAAGAGCAATATGAATTTGTTTTTGTTCCCGCACTACCTACAGACAACCCACATCTTCCAAAAGAGTATTATAAATCTCTTGAATCTCTACCAGAAAATCAACGTAAAGCTTATTTAGAGGGTAATTGGGACGCTTTTGATGAGGGAATGGACGAGAAGGGATATGTTCGCCTTGTAACCGACAGAGAAGTTCAGTCTGCTAGAATTTCTACAGGGCATCATTCTGGTTATAGAGTGTTGGGGGTAGACCCAGCGGCAGGAGGAGATAACTCGGCTTGTGTTCTTAAGTCCGGCAACTTGATGGAAGTCCTTTTTAATCAGAAGCTCCAAGACACCATGGACTTGGTGGGCGTTATTATGGACATTTACCAAAAGTATGGTGTAGATATGGTGATTATAGACAAAACGGGGGTTGGTCAAGGTGTATATGATAGAATTAAACAACTTGATTATCCTGTGCGTGGTGTGGCCTTTGGGGAAAAGTCAGAGGATGACATGTTTGGCAACCTCAAGGCCGAGTGGCATTGGAGGTTAAGAAAGTGGATTATTTCTGGTGGTAAGCTTCTTGATAACTACGGCTGGAATGAGTTAGAAATTGTTAAATACAAAAACAAGGATGGTAAAATCGTTATCCAGCCAAAAGAGGATTTGTTCCGAGAGGGCATTTCTTCACCCAATGTGGTAGATGCCGCTGTTCTAACTCAAGCAATAAGCGATATAAGTATTCAATCAAGCAAACAAATGAAGCAACGGGGAGGAGTATTTTATGATTGGACATTAGACCATTTTAAAGATGACTAAAAAAACCCAAAAACCCAAAGACGAAGGCAAAATAATAAACGACCCAAAGGAACTACCAATAGATGTAATAGGTCAAAGTGAGGGTTCTAAAGATACTACCTTTATCAAAACCCTAGAAGCCCAGTCTAATGTTAAGCTAGAGGACGATAAGGGCTATGGCGACCCAATAAAATTGTTCTTTTATGATTTCAAAGGCAACCCTGAAGTTTTCTCTAAACAATTACCCACAGCCCAAGAACTGTTTAACTCTCACCTTAAGCAAATAGAAATACACTTATGGGAGAATGGATGGAAACCCTACACAGATGCCCAGCCCCGGTTTTTGATTTCAAAGAGTCAACAATTCTACAGATTTATTATCCCTGCCCAACCAGCTAGAGGCACAATCGTAAAAGAGAAACCCTTAACCCTTAAAGAAATTGCCCATGAAAGAAAGTGATATTTCCACCAAGTACCAAGAGTCTTTTCAATTCCTCCAAGCCAAGAAGAAACGTTGGGTACAGCAATTAGTCCTTTTGAATAACATCCGAAGGGGTGACCAATACATTGCTTCAACTCTGCTTTTAACCTTATTTAATCGTATTCTATCTGCACTTTATGATGACAAAATCCAAGTAAAATTCATCCCTTCTCAAGGTATTACCCAAGACCAAATTAACTCTTACAATGTTCTTGCCCAGTCAGACTACCAAGAGATGGACAAGGCCAAGTTGGATTATGACTGGACGTGGGATGCTCTTTTCTTTGGCCGAGGATATGTGGAAACAATTCGCTTTGACAAAAAACGTAAGATAATGCAACCACATGTCATTAATCCACTGGTTTTTGGTTACGACCCGTACAATGCCAACCCACAGGATTGGAGGTATTACTGGAAGTGGATTACTAAAAATAAATGGGAGATTGATTCTTTCATTAAGGCCGGCATTATCAAGGGTATCAAGTCTGCAAACGATTTGCCTGGCGGGATAGAGGAAAAGATATGGGAGTACAAGGTACGAGTAGACCAAGCAAGGGATGGTGTTGCTCCTCCAATAGAACCATCTAATAATGATGTTTTTCAAATACTAGAATTTTACTGCTATGACGAAACGGGCCAAAAACATATTTACTGGTTGGATAAGAACCTCTCCAAAATTATTTATGATGATAAATTAGATTTAGAAGATGGAGAGGAAATTCTTGCTCCCAATGGAGAAGGGGTAGAAACTGGCTCAAAGTGGCCCATAGTTATTAAAGAACCATTTAGAGAACCACACTCCTCTGTTCCTTTCTCGGTGGCAGACCTCCTAGAAGATAAACATAGAGCCAAGTCAGTTCTCTTAAATCTGGCATATATTGCCGCCAAAGACCAAGCTAACCCTCTTTACGGCTATAACCCCGATAAAGTTAAGGACGTAGCCCAATTCTTCTCCCGCCAAATCAATCAGCATATTCCAGCCGAGGACGAAACGGCTATCTGGCCACTCCAAAAAGCTGGTGCAATGAATGCTGAACTAATCAATTTCATCTCCACTATGCAACAAGAGGCCAATGAGCCGATTGGCACGGGAATGGCTATGCAACCCTATCCTGCCAACAAGCAAAACACAGCTACTGAAGCGGCCATAGACCAACAACTTAATGATTTGGCTCAATCTCTCCAAGGTAAAGTTCTTCAGTTTGGTGAGCAAGAGTTTTGGGGCCATTGGTTTCACCGTTATGCTAAATACGCAGATGAGTTGGGAGAGAAAATGGCTAACATCGTAGGAGTAAAAGGAGTAAATACCCAAATAATTAATCTTAAGGATTTCAACACTGATTATCCACCTGGTGTTCTGGTTTATTCTGCCAAAGAGGCCGAGTTCAAGAATCTTGTTAAAAGGCGAGATATGATGCAAATGTTCCCTAACTTGGCGCAAACATTAGAACCAGATGGTATGAGAAACTTTCAAAAGCACATCTTTTGGCCTTTGGTCTTGGAAGACCCCAGTTTAATAGACACTATGTTCCCAGACACAATGGATGAGATGAAGTCTAAAGGAGAGAATATGCAACTTCAAGAAAATATGTTGCCCGATGTTTTAGAAACGGACGAACATACTACACATATTTATACTCACATGATGTCTCAACCCAAGACTCATGCCACCTGGGTGCATATTGACTGGCATCAAAAATTGTTGGCTGAACAGAAAAAAAAGGAAATGATTATGCAACAAGTTGCAATAAATGATAGTATGGGAGCAATAGAAGCTGGTAAACCCAAAGTTAGTAAGGAGAAAAGGTCTCCTATGGCTCAAGCCAGCCCCTTAAAAACAGAAATAAAGTCAGACATCAAGTCCAATAATCAAAAATCATTATGAGTTACCCAAAGAGAATCCCTGTTGATGAAAGTCGAAACCCTATGACAGATTATCCTGCCGCCGTTACTGCACAGGCGAGGTTTTATAGGGATAGTGGGGTATCATCTGTGCAAACCTTAACCGATAACACCACTCAAATTGAGGTGGGGGCGGTGGGAAGCGGTGTTATCCTTCGTTGGGTTCCAACGAGCGATGGAGCTGGTGCGCCCGCGGGTTCGGTGTTATCAACCAATTTTGACCACTTTATACCAGCCGCCCAAATTCGTAAGTTCGTAGTGCCAAAAGAAGTCGCAACCGTAAATAGTGTTGTTGGAGTAAATATCCAGCAGGGATTATACCGAAGAATTGCCCTAGCGAACATCACGACTGGGAGTATATTATCAACTGAATATTAAAAATATGGCAAAAAAGAAAAAAGAAGTTGAGGAGGTAGAAGAGGTTCTAGAAAAGGCTCTAAAACCCGTTGTCCCGATTGAAATAACTTTCTCCAACGGAGACGATAATCTCCTTAGGGATAAAATCAATGAAATCGTCAAAAGAATCAACGAATAAAAAGGAGGAGTATGGGAGGGTCATTGCCCATGCAATGCATGAAGAAAACATGCAGAGGGAAAAGAACATGGCAAAAGCGGAAAAGCGGACTAAAACAATGCTCCACAACGCCGCTAAGAAGTTTTTTTAGAGTTTTTAGGTCGATTTACCAGTAATATTAAACAAAAATGTCAGTAAGATTACCGCTTAAAAATGTTCTACAAGTTACCACAGCATTGACGGCCACAGGGCCAGCTTCTACGGCTGGTGGCGTTGCTCATACATTTACCATTCCACAAGATACAGACAATGTTGTCGTGAAGTTCAGGGCTTCTATTTTGGCGGGTGGAGTGTCGGCGACACTACAGACCACAGATGATGGGGGTACTACTTGGTATGATGTGTCGCGTACCAGCATTATCTCAAATGCAAACGCTACCACTGCCGAGTGGCTTTCCGCTCCTGTGGTGGGATATGGTTTTAAGTCAGCCGTCCAAGCTCAAACTAGCGCGGCTGGTAGCACAAATGTAGGGGTAGCCCTGAACACTATTGGTTCGGCCGCCGCTTCGACCTTGGGGCAAAGAGAAAATTCGGGTCTGCCCATTCTCTCTCCCCATAACCGAATCTTCTTGCGATATTCCAATGCCGTAACAAGCATTATTAGCGAGAATGTGGACGTGATGGTTAATAACCAATCAGCTACCTCCTAATGAACAACTCCTTCCTAGAACTTGAAGAAATGGAAGAAAAAGTTCCTGATACTTCAGAGGAAGAAGTTCGTCTCACTAGACTCATTGAGTCCATAAGTGGACTCATTGAAAACAAAGATTGGCAAACTCTGGTAGAGTTACACTTCAGTAAAGAGGAGGAAAGGGTTAAAAGACTTCTCCTCTCCGAAGCCCAAAAGAACCCTGTAACCGTAGAGGAAATCCACTCTCTTCAAGGGGAACTCAAGTGGGCCAGAAGATACAAAGACTTTATCGGGTGGGCCAAGCTTCTTAAAAGCCAATTAGAAAAAATAAAACATGGATAATACTGCTTCGGGGACTTCGACTCCAAATGCGAAGGTACCGAAGTCACAGGAATATATAAATCCTCGTGACATGAGATTAGAACGACAGGGAGCAGATACCGTGCCATCATCCAGGCGTTTCCCCGCAATTATTGGGGGCGTATGCGAATGGTGTGGGATTTTAGACTCCAATATGCCCGGTCATCTGCAATATAAGTTATGCCCTCACTATCGAGGGAAGGATATGAAATGTATTTACTGCCCTGCGGAGAAAGACCAAACGGAAGTATTACGCACTTCATATCTCAATGTTGCAGAACACCCTTATCAAAATGGGGTGTTAATTGCCTGGTGTAACTCAACCGAGTGTGCTAGGAAGCACATGGAGAGATTCAAGGTCTCAAGATAATCCGTATAACCCGTTCCGAGTTAGTCCCTTGGTCAACGTGCCTTTATTAGACTATTTCCCGCCATGGAGTTCGTCGCCCATGGGGTGCAACATAGACAGCTACAAATGGAAAATGAAGAACTAGACTTAAATCTCGATGAGATTGAGTCCGATACAAACAAAAAATTACAAGTTAAAAACAGATTTGAAAAGCTCTCTGAAAAAGTAATTACTGTAGGCAAGGAGAAAGAAGTGGCCGAAGCCAAGGCAAAAACCGAGGAAGAAGGCCGTCTCCAAGCCGAGAAAGAGAGAGATTTCTACCGAAACTTTTCACAAGTCTCCACGAAGTATCCTAATGTTTCCGAGTACCAAGACCAAATCTTGGAACGAGTAAACAAGGGGTATGATATGGAAGATGCTGCTGTGGCGGTTCTGGCCAGAGAGGGAAAACTTTCACCTAAATCAGAACCCAAACCAAATGTGGCAGGTGGTTCGGCTTCAACTGCGGTTACGGATACCGAGAAATCGGTTGACGAAATGACTCAAGATGAACGCCGACAAGCCCTTCAGGATTTAGAGAAGCAGGGTGTCAATCTTTTAAAGTTATAACTTTGAGGAGAGCCATTAACACATGGCTACTACAGGCAGAGGCACAGGTTGGGGTGGCGCAAGTTTAAACGCCTCCCAACTTCTTGTCTCTTATATTTCAGACCAAATTAAGGTCTTGGAACCAGACCTCCAGTATGCTCGCTTGGGAAAACGCAAGGACATTCCGAAAGGGTATGACCGTTTGCTCTTCCCACAAGTGAACCAACTCCCAATTTTGGCGCGTTCGTCATCTACGGGACAGCTTGGCGCACCGAGTATTATTGTTGGTTCTGTTTGGGGTGCAGGTGCTTCCATTCAAGGAGGCGATGCAGACGAAGCTCCAGGTTACCCAATTTCGTCTTCTATCGGTGTTGCTCCAATTACCGAAGGGACTAATCCAACTTCGGTTACTTGGGGTTCAACAGCTTATAGTTCTGGCCCAGCACAGTATGGAATCTTGGTTGCAGTATCTGATTTATTGGTCAGAAACTCTGCGATTGAGGTAATTGATTCTGCATCAACACAGGTCAGAAACGCTTTGGCTCGTCTTGTTGATTCAGCTCTCCAGTATGTGGTGAACTCCGCATCAAATGGCGTTCTCTATGCAGGTGGGAAGACCGCAAGAGCAAACTTGGCATCCGGGGACACCCTTACCCAGAATGATGCAAACCGTGCGGTTATGTATCTTCGCGCTTCAAACGCGGCGGGTGCTCGTCCTTTCCAGGGCAAATATTACGCAGGCATTGTCCATCCTAACGTCATGTACGACCTGATGACCTCCACGGCCACAGGTTCGTGGGTTGATGTGGGAAGATATACCTCCGTTGATGACCTTCTTGAGGGCAAGATGCATGACTTCAGAGGTGTACGCTATCTTGAGACCGCTTTCCAAAACTACTTCAACTCAACGGTGAACGTTATGCCGACAACTTTCTTGAGCGAAGATGCATTTGGTTGGGGGTACTTCCAAGAACCGCAAGCAATGTTGGTTACCACTCCAGACTCTAACAATCCACTTAACCTTTACAATTCCATTTCGGGCAAAGTCACACTTGGTGCTACCCGCTTTGAGGATTCTTTGGGTTATATCAGAATTGCGAGAACCGAAAGTGCGTTTACTGGCAGTTAATTGTTGGTTATCTTTGACCCAAAGGGTCAAGGAATAGCCCGTAATTAAAATGGCCACATTAAGCAATGCACTATCATTTGCCCGAACACAAGCTCAAACTGATGCTAATGGTTTAACCGATGCCAACGGGCTTATTTGGGGTAACGAAGCCCTTTTAGATTTTCGCCGAAGATTGATTTCTGCTGGCGTTGACGCTTCTCAAGTCCAAGAATCGTATGAAGATATGGCCGCGGATACGGGAACTTATTTATGGCCATCCGATATGTGGTGGTTAAAAACGATTGAATTAAATTATACGAGTACTGTAGGTCAGGACTACATTACCGCCCAGCAAGTAGATGTTTCTAATTTACCCAATTTAGAATCATTCGGTTGGTTGAGGACAAACGCTAATACAAATGCTCCTTTCTTTGATGACCGAGGTGACTGGTTTGAAATTTTCCCTACTCCCGACTCAGCCAATTCACAAGGTATTAGGATTTTCTACTTCCTAGAGCCAAGTGAGTATACGGCGGTTGGAAACACTATTTCTTACCCAGAGTCTCTTGATTATAGAATTTTAGGTTGGCGAATCGCTTCCAATTATTGCAAGTCCACTGAACAGTTTGGTAAGGCGGCAACTTGTGATGTTGAGTATGAAAAGCGAGTTAAGGATATTATAGCCAGTTTAAGCCGTGGTTCGCAACAACCAATACAGGCAGAACCAATTTCTTGGACTGGCTATGAGTTCTGAAAAAACACCAATATGTCATTCACTAAAGTAAACAAACCTACAACAAGTTCCTACGTCAAAGTAACCCCTTTGGGTAGAGAGACTTTTGACGACCCCAATGTAACTTACGATAGTCCAACAGTTTTCTATGATGGAGTGAATCAATCTGCTTGGACGAAATTATCCAAACCCGCCACCTCAAACTGGACTAAAATTTCAAAACCTACATAAAATGGCATTTCCTAGCACCCTTACATCCTTCACTTATCCTAATGCCTCTGACAGGCTTAATTCGCCCTCTCATTCTTCAATCCACTCCGAAGTTGCCTCTGCTATTGGGCAACTGGAAGCTATCATAGGTCGGGATGGCAATAATTCTATTGCCGGCACATTGCTTTACGATATTCGTTCCCCCGACTCAAATGGAGGTGGACATGTTCAAACTGCTAATAAAGGAGGCACTGGTTATACTTCTTATAACAAAGGGGACGTTCTTGTTGCCACTTCTGCTTCCGTGCTTACTAAATTAGCAGTAGGGGCAGATGGACAAGTATTAAGGGCAGACAGCTCGGTCGCGGGGGGGATTAAATGGGCAACACAGAGTGGGAAAATTCACGTCCAAAACAGCAATACCAATGTTGATTCCGTTACTTCTGGTGTCTCTTCCATTGGTGCGCAAATATTTACGACCACCTTGGTCGGTAGCACTTTGGGAACAAATAATGCAATCAGAAGCACGTCATATATTCGCCCATGGACGACAGATGGGGCATCAGTATTGGCTGTTTGGAAATATGGCGGGAATACAGTCGCTTCTGTGGCACTTACCCCTACGACATCTGGCTGTATTTTGGGGAAATTGGTACACACAATGATTGCAAGCACTGTAAGTGCCCAAAGACATATTTTAGAGGTGGACTTACACACTTCCCACACGGATTACAGTGGAAATGCCGCGGGTCAAATCGCATTTAGTCCTTCAAATTCCTTCAATCCATCAGTTTATAGTGCAGTTTATGGGCAAGTGATTTCAACTTCTTCCGTGGAAAGTTCTGCTAACCAAACATACAGTGGTCATATCCGAATTTTAACTGGCAATGGTACTTATATGTCTGTGGTAGGGACTACTGTGGAAGCAATTACCTAAAATGGCTAAAGAAAATCCGATAGAAACTTTAATAATAGATAACTTTCAGGGGCGATTGACCCGCTTTGCATATGGGAAAATTAATTCTGGCTTTGCCAAGTATTCTTCAACTTTCGGCAATGACCCATTTACCAGTCCAGGTAATTTAACTTGGTTTGAAGCTCCGACAAGAATAGATTCTGGCGAATCGGTAATTACTGATTTAATTATGGTGGCCAAACCCAGATTAGAATCAGGTATTACCTATGACTACGCCATTGGACACACGGGTCGTCTCTATAAAATCCAAGTCAATGACCCCACGACTTATAATCCAAATTATGATAATGCTGTTCTTTTAACAACCCTCTCGGTTAATTCCCCAACTTTTAAATATGGAGCTTCAATAACTTTCTTTGGTTCTACAGAGCAAATCTATGTTGGCCACGATAAGGGCATGACTCGTATAAACTTTGATGGCACTTCAGAGTCCTTTGTGGGAGTCTTGGGTTCTTGGACACAAAATGTCCCCCGCCCGGCAGTCCAATTCGCCCAATACCTCTACACTGGCAATGGAAATAATTTGGCACAAGTTTTAGCAGGAGGCACGGTGGGGTCTTACTCAGTTCTTTCCCCTGCGTTCTTTGCGGGAACCTACACTAGAGACCTAGATGTCTCTCCTGACGGAAATTACATCCAAGCGGTTGTTTCAAGAATTAACTCGCCCGACCTTACTTCAGCCACGCAAGATACCAACTCTCTTTCTTCAGCAGATTCCTATATTTTCCTCTGGGACGGAGTCGTGGACGGAAACAATCAGGGTATTCCTTCAGCTAGAACGAATTTTAACTCTTATTCAATCAACTCGGGTATTTCGTTCGGCCCTTATTCATACACAATGGGTTATGACTTGGGGAATACTGCTATCTACTTTGTCAACCAAAAGGTCATTTCATTGCCTAATTCGCTTTCACCAAGCTTCAACGCACTTTTCTCTACAGGAAATCTTTTAGGTTTTGCCGCACCCGAAAATGACATTTCGGTATTAAAGGGTTCTCTCTTGACTTATGGACTGTACGATAAAGAAATTCCCGAAGGACTTTTTAGATTCTTTAGAATCTCTGCCACCACCCAAACGGATATTATCCAAATGCCATATTGCGGGATTGTTTCTAATCTTTTTTATGGTTCTTCTTCAGCAGGTTACACGGGGAACGTTGTCGGTTCAGCCAAAGTTTATTTTTCTACTTTGGAAACCGACTCTGCCCCCACAACTAAATATAAGTTATATAAATTTACCACTGTCCCTACGGGACTAGGAACTTCCATAGCGGGAGTTTATGAAACTCAAACTCAACTTTTCTCCAAGAAAGTAAAAGTAAATGAAGTAAGGATATATGGCGAACCGTGGGTAGCCAACAACTCATTTACAGTTGACTTAATCGGTTCGGATGGCAATTCCATAACCAATTCATCTAAAACTTTTGCCGTGGCAGATGGAACTCTAACTGCCGGAGATGATTTTGCGTATTACAATTCAGCCATCAAGCCCACTTATGCTCTAGGCTTGAGGATAACTAATGCAGGAAGTATTAATCACGTAATTACTAAAGTAGAAATTGATATATCACCCGCAGGAAAATAAAATGGATGAAAACGCAATCAAAAGAATAGTCCAAGAAACAATCCGCCAAGAATTAAAAGGTGGTCTCTTTTCTGCGAGAAAGCTTACTGATACTCCAACAGATGATTTACAGGTCGTTAATCGCAAATATGTGAACCTTAATGGTTCAACCCGCCCCAA
>ERZ1292629.3040-Hain-H43-01um-R1-3040-length-13362-cov-6_pt1 | contig 13362 bp, 17 predicted proteins | sample MGYA00564399_ERZ1292629 | MGnify/ENA primary metagenome ERZ1292629 (study PRJEB36523, sample SAMEA6512636) | groundwater metagenome | collected 2019-01-08 | study: AquaDiva: Metagenomics assemblies of 32 groundwater samples | reverse complement strand
AAAAAAGAATGTCGAAATATTACAGGATTGCATAAGCATACACAGAGCAAATGGAAAGAAATCTGGATGATATTCAGAAAAATCTGATGGATGCGGCAGACGAAAGATACCCTTGGGCTATCAAGTTCTACTTACAGACTCAGGGCAGAAAGAGAGGTTTTGCAGAGCATGTCGAACATGGTGGGGAAATCAAACTCTCCGGCTCTGTTATTTCCAAAGAAGAGGCTGCAAGACTAAGTGTGGAAGAGATTCGGAATCTGGTTGATATTATAAATCGGGCAAAGCAACCTGTTCTGGAAGCTAAATTTGCGGTGGAGAAGAAAAATGAAAGTTAAATGTAAGTTTGTCCGAAGGAGAACACCAGAAGATAACAAAAGACTCAAAAATCAGGTGAAGAGGTTTGTAAAAAAGAAAACAGAGTCTTATGAAAAAGAAGAAGTTCAGGAAGATAACTATCTGCATAAAATAACAGATACGGACTTGAAAATTCTACTGAAAGAGCTTGCAGAGAGGAAATTGATTGAGTTTGTTCGTCAAGCATGGCATGTACTGGAGCCGGACACTGCATTTGTGGATGGATGGCATCTCCATGCTATTTGCGAGCATTTGGAAGCTGTGTATGAAGGTAAAATCTCACGTCTGCTGATAAATATTCCTCCTCGTTGTATGAAATCCCTTGCTGTGGCTGTATTTTTTCCATGCTGGATATGGACACGGAAACCGGAAAAGAGAATGTTATTTTCCTCATACTCTTCTGATTTGTCTGAGCGTGACGGTGACAAATGCGCTACGCTGATAAATTCCAATTGGTACAAAGAAAATTGGGGAGATAAGTTCTCCCTCGTCAAAGAAACTTCAAATAAAATAGAAAATGATAAAAAGGGGTATAGAATCGCTACATCTGTTGGAGGTATGACCACTGGAGAAGGTGGTGATTTGATAGTTGTAGACGACCCCCACAACGCAAAAGAAATTGGCTCTGAAATAAAACGTCTTGCTGTCCTCCGTTGGTGGGATGAAGCTATGTCAACACGACTTAACGACCAGCGGACAGGCGCTAAGATAATTGTCATGCAGAGACTACATGAAAAAGATTTGAGCGGGCACGTGCTGGCAAAAGACAACAGTTATGTTCATTTGTGTTTACCGGCAAGATATGAAGTAAATGCGGAGAGGACACGAACCCCGTTAGGATTTAAAGACCCTCGTTCAAAAGAAGGCGAGATTTTATGGGCTGAAAAAATAACAGATGAGGAGATGAAATGTTTAGAATCGGATTTAGGTGAGTATGCCAGAGCAGGTCAGCTTCAACAGCGTCCTTCCCCACGTGGTGGTGGATTATTTAAGGTTGCAAACTTCGTTAAACGTACAGTTGTTGATTATAATGAAGTAGTAAGGTCAGTTCGATATTGGGACAAAGCAGGGACTGCGGATGGTGGGTGTTTTACTTGTGGTGTTCTGATGTTTTTAATGAAAGATGGTTCATTTTTTATAAATGATATTATTGCAGGTCAATGGAACGCAACAGATAGGGAAAGACACATTGTCTCTACGGTAAAAAAAGATAGTTATCATGCAAAGACAAAAAAATATCAATATTGTAGCTGGACTGAACAAGAGCCTGGCTCTTCCGGCAAAGAAAGCGCACAAGCAACAATAAAAAGACTTGCTGGATATAGAATGTATGCGGACAGAGTAACAGGAGATAAAGAATCCAGAGCAACGGATTTTGCTGTTCAGGTTGAGGCTGGTAATGTTTATGTTCTTGACACAGACTGGACAGATTTGTATTTTACTCGTATGGAATTTTACCCTTTAGGTGAATATAAAGATTGGGGAGACGCTAGTAGTGGAGCATTTAATAAATTGGTAAACAATAAAAAAGCTGGTACTTGGGGGAGGAGAAGACAAAATGCCGAAACGTCAAAAGTTGCAAAAGTCTATGCGACTTAAATCAAATTCTAAATTAGCAGTTGGGAAAAACCTTAAGCAGGAAGTCCGGCTTAGGATTCTTGCATCAGAATTAATATCAAGAACTGAACTTTCAAGGAAATTAGGGTATAGTTATAAAGGTAAGCGTGATATATATGACATTCTTGGATATGAGAGAGACCCGGATTTTGAGAGTTTTTATGCTTTATATCAACGTGCAGGTATTTCAAGACGAATTATAAATGCTCCTGTAGATGCTTCTTGGAGAGGACTTCCCGAAATAGTTGAAAAAGATAAAAAAGATACCCAGTTTGAACAGGAATGGAAAAATCTTGTTATTAAGAAAAGGATTTATAGTAAAATCAGGCGGGCGGACAAACTTGCTCGAATAGGACAATATTCTATTCTTTTATTGGGTTTTAACGATGGTATAGATTTATCTAAACCTGTTAAAAAAGCAAGTGAATTATTATATTTACAACCTTATAGTGAAGATTCTGCTGAAATTGACCAGATAGAGGATAAACCCAATAGTGAAAGGTATGGACTTCCAAATACCTATAAGATTAAAATGTCTAATTTATCAGATGTTACACAGATAATGCCTAAAATTGTTCATCATAGCCGCATTATTCATATAACAGAGGATTTACTTACAAATAATATTCGTGGTGAACCTGCTCTGAAATGTGTGTTTAACAATCTTCATAATATTGAGCTTATTAGCGGTGGAAGTGCAGAAATGTTTTGGAGAGGGGCGTTACCTGGACTTGCTTTTAAAGCGGAAGAAGGTGCTCAGTTCGGCTTAGAGGACGATTTATCGGATTTAGAAGATGAGATTCAGGAATATTTACTAGGGCTAAAAAGATACCTTCGGTTACAAGGCGTGGATGTTGAACAATTAACTCCACAAGTGTCTGACCCCACAAGTCATATTTCTGTTCAAATTGAAATAATCGCAGGAACAATTGGTATGCCAAAGCGTATTTTAGTAGGTAGCGAAAGAGGGGAGCTTGCAAGCTCCCAAGACCAAGTTGCATGGAATCGTCAAATGGATGAAAGACGACAGGATTTTTGCGAGCCTGTTATTTTAAGACCTTTAATTGATAGATTAATCGAGTTTGGTATTCTTCCAGCGCCTGAAAAGGATACCTATACAATAAAATGGAAAAGTCTAACTCAAGAAACGGAACATGCAAAATCTTTGATAGCTAAATTACATTCTGATGCTCTGGTAGCATATTCTAATGCTTTAACATCGCATACAATTATACCTCCAGAAGTATTTTTAAGTAAAATTATGGGTTTCGGAGAGGATGAAATTGAATTGATAAAAAATGTCTTGGGACATCCTATCGGTGAAGGGATAGAGGAGAAAATGATGATAACACCTAAGCTTACAAGTGCAGACCCAAGACAGTTGAAGAAAACGGCAAAAATATCTGAATAATAATATAAATAATCTTGATTTTTAATTTAATTTATGGTTTTATTATAGTGATTAAAGGGAGGGTTAAAATATGCCTTGGAAAAAAGGGGATGTAGAATCCCACAAAAAAGGGCTTAGTGATAGTCAAAAAGATAAGTGGGTACGAATAGCTAATGGGGCATTGGCTTCTTGTATGAAAAAAGGCAAGAAAGAAGAAGAATGTGCCGTTTCTGCTATTCGTATGGCAAATAGTATGGTGGGACATAAGGCTAATGAAGAAACTTTAAATTTTAATAATGATTTTCTTATATTAGCTGATACTAAAATACGAACAGAGATACTTGATAAACGCTTGCACCTTGTTACGTCTGTAGTGATGCTTGTAGAGGGTGTTCATAATGGACTTCTTTATTTAGAGGAAGATTTAAAAACTATTCCCGAATCATGGAATGGGAGACCTATTGTTGTTACTCACCCTAAAGAAGGAAGCGAGCCTATAAGTGCAAATTCATCTCCTGAATTGGCTGAAAAAACGAGAATCGGAACTATTTTTAACTCGAAATATGAGAATAAAAAACTAATAGCGGAAGCATGGATAAATATTGATAAGGCAATGATGATAGAGCCTAATATTCTTAGTTCGATTAACAACTCTGTTAACCTTGAGGTTTCTACAGGATTGTGGTTTGCACAAGAAGAAAAAGAAGGAGATTGGAATGGAGAGCCGTACTATGCAATTGCGAGACACTATAAGCCTGACCACTTGGCTTTTCTCCCTAATGAGAAAGGCGCATGTTCTTGGAAAGATGGTTGCGGTGTTCGGGCTAATGAAGAGGAAATTGCAGATGGTGAACTTAGTTTTATGTGTATTATGGATAAAATGTATCAAATGATGAATATACCGTCCAATCCTAATGATATATATTCACAACCTAATCATAGACTAAAGGATATTTATTCTGATTATTTTACTTATGAAAATAAGGAGGGTTTGCTTTATAAACAAAATTACAAAGTAACTAAAAAAGGGGAGATTGCCTTAAAGGGAGAACCGGAACAGGTTAAGAAGCTCGTTTCTTATGAGTCGCTTCAAGAGCAGGAGCGTGGATTGAAACCTTATGAAACCGCACAACAGAAATTTAATTCACAAAAAACTTTTATAAAGGAGAGTGACGTGAAAAAGGAGCAGAAGATAGATTATATTATAGGGACAAATCAGATGGGGCATGACGAAACAAAAAGACCCATTTTGGAAGCATTGTCCGATACAGACCTGGATTGGCAGTATAAAATGGCTGAACGGTTTAGGGATTGCAAATCTTGTAATGGAGAAGTAACTCCTGATAAGACGGTTGTTGTTAATCAGAAAGACGAGCCTATAAAGCCTAAAACTGTTCAGGAATATGTTAAAGATGCCCCTCCTGAGGTTAAAGATTTGATTACAAATGGGGTTAGGATGCACAATGAGAGAAAGACTTCTTTGGTTAAAGCCCTGATAGACAACAAGAGAAACAAGTTTTCTCAGGAAAAGTTAAATAGTATGCCTATTGATGAGCTTGAGAGCTTAATTTCTTTGGCTCAAATAGAGCCGGATTTTGGGGGTCAAGGCGGGGTATTTAAGGATGTTTTAAAGGACAATGAAAGGAAATCGGATGGGTCTGGAGTACCTGACGCTCCTGAAATGAAATGGGAATCTGCTGTTAATAAGAACAAGGCAAGAGGATAATTCAATAAAATTTTTATGGGAGGTTAATGTATTATGGCTTATAGAACAATAGTATTAAAAGGCGATGCTATTAGAAAGGAGTTGAAAGCTGGTGGAGCAATTACACCCGGACATTTGTGCCAGAGAAACTCTTCTAATAGTGTTGTTGTTCATTCTACAGCTGGTGGTAATGCAAGTGCGATAGTTGCTATTGAAGATTCATTACAGGGTAACGAGATTGATGATGCTTATGTTTCAAATGATAGAGTTCAATTGGCGTATCTTTCATCAGGTATGGAAGTTGTTGGTATTCTTACGACTTCGCAGACAGTGGTAATTGGGGATTTGCTTGAAAGTGTAGGGAATGGTACATTGAGAAAACATACTGTTCAGGCTGCGGACAGTGTAGGCGCTCTTTTAGCTGGAGAAAGTATTTATACAAATCCTGCTATTTTCAGAGCAATAGAAGCGGTAACAACTACAGGAGCTACGGCTCGTATTGCATGTGAAGTTGTATAGAGATTTTTAAATCTATGGATTTTTAATAAGGAGGTTTTAAATATGAGGCGTAGGGGAGATGCAAATATAGAAATGTTGACTGGCGATAAACTCTCTCACGGGAATATTGCTAAAAGATTACTTCAAAGTAATTTTGATGTCAACGCATTAAGAACGAATGATACCCTGTTGTATGATGAATGGAAAGAACTTGATAATGCAGTTTTGGATGCTTTTCAAACGAGGCTTGTTGGTGTTTCAGACTTACTTTCACGGGGGCTTGTTTATGATGTGAAAAAAGGTCTTGCGGCAACTGTTCTTGGGTTTCAAGATGCTAGTGACGTAAATGCTGCCGACATGACAATGGATGGAGTTAATCGTGGACAAAGGGATAGGCAGGAATACAATATTACATATCTGCCCTTACCTATTATTCATAAAGATTTTGGCTTTTCTATTCGGGAAATTCAAGAATCCAGAAATGGAACACGTCCACTTGATACGAGTATGGCTGAACTTTGCGCCCGCAAAGTAGCTGAAAAGGCAGAAGATTTACTTTTTAATGGCTCATCTTCATATACCTATGGAGGTGGGACTATTTACGGTTACACGGATTATACAAACAGAAACACTTTTACGATACAATCAGGTGGTTGGGATGGGGCAACTGGGGAACAGATTGTTCAGGATGTTATTGATATGAAACAAGCAAGTATCAACGACAGATGCTATGGACCCTGGGTGCTTTATATCCCAACGAACTTTGAAGGTATTATGGATACTGATTTTAAGTCAAATAGCGATAAGACAGTTAGACAGAGAGTATTGGAAATTGGAGGTATTCAGGACGTTAAAGTTTCTGATACCCTTACTGCAAGCAATGTAGTTTTAGTTCAGATGCAAAGCAATACTGCTCGAATTGTTCAGGGGTTACAACTAAAGACTGTTCAATGGGATGTTGAGGGCGGAATGGCTGTAAACTTTAAGGTTATGGCTATCATCGTACCTCAGATTCGTGGAGACCAGACTGGCAAATGTGGAATTGTTCATGGTTCGTAATACTTTAACTTAATTGAATTTTAATAAGAAAGGATATAATATGCCTAAAGATAAAAAGGTTAAAAAAAAGGGGAAAAAGTAATTTAATTTAGTAAATAATTGAAGGAGGTGTTAAGATGCCCATTTATAAGTTGAAATCTGGAAAACATCATTACCGGGATGCTGATGGAGAAGTTAAGGTTTTAAAGGCAGGAAAAACTATTACTTGTGAGCCTGAACTTCTTGGGGGTGCTATTTCCAGGTTTGAGGAAGTAGATGGTAAGAAATCTAAGTTAGAAAAGAATGCAGGAGAAGAAAAGAAACCTAAAAAGAAATTTGTAAGGACTAAGGAATAAATTGAATATTTAACATGGTAGGCTAGAACATCGCCTACCATGTTAAACCTGAAAGGAAAATTTGTGAAATATAATATACCTAAGATGTGGGATAATGAACCTTGCTATATCATTGGTGGAGGATGGAGTTTAAAAGGGTTTGATGTTTCCGTGCTTAAGGGAAAAAATATTATTGGTGTAAATAATGCTTTTAAGTTAGCAGACTTTATTACGTTTTGTTGGTTTGGGGACTTTCAATGGTATGGATGGAACTTAGCCGACATTACTATGAGACGACTCAAATCATCTTTTTCGACCTCCTTTGTATCCTGTCATAATAAATTTGAAAATCACCCCTTTATTTACCATGTTGAAAGAACCGGTGGATGTGGTATCAATACAAAAGAAAATAAAGTACGCTGGAATTATTGTAGTGGTTTCAGCGCAATCAATTTTGCATATCACTTAGGGGCAAACCCAATCATTCTTTTAGGTTTTGATATGAAACCTAATCCAAACAATCCAAAAGACAATAATTATCATCAAGAACATCAGGTAAAATTACGGAAAATATACAATCCATACACCTCTTATTTGAGGGCGGTAGAATCAATTAAAAAAGATGCGAATGAATTAAATATTAAAATTTTTAACGTAACTACAGATAGCGGTATATCTGAAGATATTTTTAAGTGGATTTCTATTGAAAAGGCGGTTTCTCTATGACAACTAATGATGAGGTTTCTGTTGTTTGTGTTCTTAAAAGGGGTGGGATATACAATCAAGCGTCTGTTAAAAAGTTGAGGGAAATGTTAAATCAACATTTAACTGTTCCATTTCAATTTATTTGTTTATCGGATATGATAACGCCTTATTCTAAACCGTTGCTAGATAATTACTATAAATGGTGGAGTAAGATTGAATCTTTTCGCATCACTGGAGCGGTTATATATTTTGATTTAGACACGGCTATATTTCAATCTATCAACTCTATGGCGGTTAATCTTTTAAACGCTAAAAATAAAAACATAAACACGATGTATATGCTTCATACCTTTAGAAATACATTTAAGAATACAGGTGAATGGTCAAGTAGCTTTATGGCATGGTCAGGTGACTGGAAATGGCTTTATAATGAGTTTAATGAAAATGAAGATATTCAAAAGTATCAATGGGAACAAAAATACATTATTGATAAATTACAGAGTAGAAATTCTTCGATTTTATCAATACAAGGTTTAGTTAAAGGTAAGGTTACAGGTTATAAACATTATATAATGAATGATGAGGAGTTGAAAAGAATGAATGTAACAGTTGCTTGTTTTCATAATAAAATTGTTCCTATTAAAGGGGTTGTGAGATGATTCTTGGCTTTATTCTTGGGTTTATTGCTGGTGGGGTAATATGTTTCTTATTTGCTTGTTGGCTTATTTTTCGTGATATGAGGCTTTTTTAACGAGGGAAAAAGTTTATGTCTAATGTTGAACAGGATATAGTTGTTCCAATTAAATCAATTTTAAAAGAAATGAAGGTTAATATTGAAATTAGTGGGTATAAAGGTTGGCTGGTAAGACTTTTTATTGCAAAATATTTTGTAAGGTTTGGTTGTTGGATTGCTGGACTATCAATAAAAATAGAGGACTCTAATGATTGAGATTGTTTGTGTATTAAAAATAGGTGGTGATTATGATAAAAGGTATGTTTTTAATCTTTTGAATGCTTGTAAAAGAAATATTAATGAGGATTTTGCTTTTAAGTGTTTTACGGATGATGAAGGATTTCTAAAAGACCCTGATGAAGGAGCTTTGTTAAATTATACCTTCTCAAAATATCGAATTTTGTTTTCTTTAATTAGATTAGAAAAAAGGTATTCTGGTTGGTGGAGTAAACTTGAAATGTTTAGAAATAAAGGGTTGAATTTATATTTTGACCTCGATACAGTTATTTTTTCTGGTTTAGATGAGGCTATTGATATTGCAAGGGGGTTAAAAGAAAACGACTTTCTTGGAATGAAACGATTAAATCCTTCTAGGTGGGAAAAAGATGGGATGTTCACTTCTGGTATTATGGGGTGGAATGGGGATTTTAAATATCTTTTAGATAATTTTAATTATAGCGCATTAAATAACCCATTGTCAGTTCCAGACGGAGATTACATTTATAATAATTTAATATTATCAGGTGTTAATATTAAATACCTTCAGGATAGCTTTAATGGTATTTATAGTTATAAAAGACATTGTAGGGATGGAATACCGACAGACGCACAAATAATTTGTTTTCATGGAAAACCTAGACCACATGAAGTAGGAGGTATATATTGGAATGAAAAGTAAGGCTGCTATTCTTAATAAATTAAATGAACCATTATTAATTGAAGATATTGAAATTCCTGATTTAAAATGCGGACAGGTTCTTGTAAAAGTTCATTGTAGTAGTATTTGTGGAGCGCAAATCGGAGAAATGTCAGGAGCAAAAGGTGAGGATAAATATTTGCCTCACTTACTTGGACATGAAGGAGGTGGTGTTGTTTGTGATATTGGAGAAGGAGTAATTCAGGTAAAAAAGGACGACCATGTTGTTTTACATTGGAGAAAAGGATTGGGTATTGAAGCTCCTTTTCCTAAATATAAATATGGGGGAGGAATTGTTGGAGGAGGTTCTATAACAACATTTAATGAGTATGCTGTAATTTCAGAAAATCGTTTAACGGTAATTGATAAAGCTATTCCGTTTGAAATCGCCTCTCTTATGGGATGTTCTGTAACTACAGGTTTGGGGTTAATTAATAATGAAGCTAAACTTAAAATCGGACAATCTGTTGTTATTATAGGTTGTGGTGGCGTTGGTTTAAATGTAATTCAAGGAGCTTCTATGGCGTCTGCAAATCCTATTATAGCGATAGATAGACATTACAACAGGCTTCTTACTGCATCTGATTATGGAGCAACTCATAGTATTTCAAATGCAGATGATATAGATATAGTTTCTGAGGTGTTAAAAATCACTGGAAAGAAAGGTTCTGATGTTGTAGTAGACTGTACTGGAGTGGTAGATTTAATTAATTTGGGTTATAAAATGACATCCTCTAATGGTAAAATGATTTTGGTTGGGCAACCTAAATATAATGAGAACCTTACATTTAGTTCTATGAGAGACCATTATTGTGGTAAAACAATAATGGATAGTCAGGGAGGATTAACCAACCCAAATATTGATATTCCTCTATACCTAAATCTTTATTTGGAAGGGAAACTTCGTCTTGATTATATGATTTCACATAGATTTCCTCTTGAAAAGGTAAATGAGGCTTTAGATTTAATTAAATGTGGAATAGGAAATAAATTTATTTTAAGAATGGAGTAAATATGAAGAATATGGGTTTGTTTTTTAACGAGTTAAATAAGGTTTATGATTGTAATTTGACTAAAATCAGAATTGGAAATCAGCATGATGGGGGGTATATAGCGTTAAAAGAAATATGTGAAAAAACTAAAATTGGGTATAGTTTTGGAATAGGAGATGATATAGGATTTGAAATGGATTTTATTAAGAGGTTTCCCAATTCTACGATTGAGTGTTTTGACCCTACAATAGAATCTTTACCTAATTATTCTGATAAGAACCTTACTTTTAAGAAGTTAGGGCCTAATTCCCTTAATAAAATAGAAGATAATTCATTATTGAAAATGGATATTGAAGGGTGTGAATGGGATGCAATTACAGGTTCAGCAGAAATGTTTAATATAATGAATTTAAGAAAATTTAACCAAATACTTATTGAAATTCACTTATTGCATGTAGAGCCTAGAAAAACGAAATCAGATTATTTTAATGATATGTATCAAAGATTTGCTGATGCAGTAAATGAAAGCCTATTTAATAATTATTACCGTGCACTTAAATCCCTTAATCATTTTTTCTATATTTTTCATATACATCCAAATAACTCGCTACCTAAAATTTCTATTGGAGAATATAAATTTCCACCTTTAATAGAATTAAGTTTTGTAAGGAAAGACCTTGTTGATACTATTTATGAAACACATACCAACTTTCCTGTAGACGGACTTGATTCCCCTAATAAAACTGACCGAATGGATATTTTTAATTTTTACCCAATAGGAGATAAAATTGATGAATGAACGTTCTAAACAAATAAGAAGAGATACAATTACACTGTCTAAAGCAAATGGAGGCTACCATTATGGAGGATGCTTTTCAATTGTAGAAATATTAATCTCTTTATTCGACTACACTATGAAGCCAAAAGATAAGTTTATTCTTAGTAAAGGACATGCCTGCTGGCCCTATTATGTTATTTTAAGAGAACAAGGTTACAATCCGAAATTATCTGGACATCCTTCAAGAGACGAAACTAACCATGTTTATTGTACTACAGGCAGTGAAGGGCATGGACTTCCTGTAGGAATAGGTATTGCAATGGCAAAGAAACAGAAGAATCAGGAAGGAAAAGTTTTCGTATTAATGGGTGACGGTGAATGTCAAGAAGGCACTACATGGGAGTCTTTATTAATTGCATCGAAGCACAGGCTAGATAACCTTGTCGTGATTATTGATAAAAACAAAATACAAGGTTCTGATTTCGTGAATAACATTCTTCCTCTGGATTCTTTGGGAGATATTGTTACGTTGCTTGGATGGTATTATATTCGTGTTGATGGACATAATATTGACGAAATAAATGCCGCATTAAGTACAATTGTAGTTGAACAACCGATATTTATTATAGCAGATACAGTTAAAGGTAAGGGTGTTAGTTTTATGGAAGGAAACCCAAAATGGCACGCTTGTTGGCTTGCTGGAGAGGAAGAAAAACAAGCAATGGAGGAGCTTAAATGAAGAGGATACGGAATCAGTAGAGGTCAAATATGTGCTATAATTTCTAATAAATCATGGAGGGTTTAATAGGTGAGAAAACAATTTGGAAAGACAATTATCAAATTAGCAGAGAAGGATGAAAATATTGTTTTGATTACAGGTGATGTTAAACAAGAAATGGATGAGTTTATTAAGCGATTTCCATGTAGATTCTTTAATTTAGGTTTAACAGAGCAAAGTATCATTGGTATTGCCGCAGGAATGGCAATGGAAGGGCTAAGACCTATTGTTTATTCGATAACCCCCTTTCTGATTGAGCGACCATTTGAGCAAATTAAAATTGATATTGATGAGCAAAACTTACCTGTTATTTTAATTGGCAATTCAGATTATCCTACACACGGAGCTACACATAGACCTTTAAATGCAGAAGGTTTGGTGGGTTTATTTAAAAATATAGATGGCTATTTTCCTCGTAATATGCAAGAAACGGAAAAAGCAATGATTGATGCTTATTTAACAGGCTCTCCTGCGATAATTTGTTTAAAGAAAGACGGAGTTCCAATATTTTAATGGAGGTATACATTGAGCTATAAGAAGGTATTAATAACCGGAGCAAGTAGAGGTTTGGGTAAAGAACTTGCCTATGTATTTGCAAATAACGATTATAATTTAATATTACATTCTAAAAAAACTCACTTACCAGAGATTAAAAGAAGTTTTCGATTTGATAGGGTTTGCGAGAATGTTCCTTATGACAGAGTATATGGGGACTTGGAAGATAGAGTAATTGTAGAGAAAGTAATTAATGCGTCAAAAGACATAGATGTTTTTGTTAATAATGCAGGTATATATTTTAACAATCCAATTTCAGAGATGTCTGTGGAGAAGTGTTTAGAAGTTTTAGGGCTTAATTTAATTTCGCCAATTTTATTAATTAAAGGTATTTTTGAAATATTTAAAGAAAAAAAAGCAGGGATGATAATTAACATAAATTCTACTGCTGGAAAATGTGGTTCTGCTGGAGAGTCTGTATATAGTGCAAGTAAATTTGGGATGAGCGGCTTTTTAAAATCAATTCAATTTGAAGCAACTAAATATAATATTCAGGTTATAGATGTGTACCTAGGAGCAATGAAAACTGAAATGGCACAAGGGAGAAAAGATATGGAAAAGATGATGCGCCCTTATGAGGTTGCAAAATGTATATATTCTGCCTGTTTGTCTGATGATGTTGTAGCTTGTGAAACAATAAGGATTACTGAACTTCATATTAACAGGAGGATTTATTAATGCAAATAGAATGTGTTTGTGGGTTTTCTAATTATGAGAATGTAGACAGGGAGTGTTATGAGGTAACAGCTTCAGGAGAAACAATTAAATCAAATGAGAAGGTTCAATTTGGCAAGTGTATTAATTGCGGAATAATTCGTCAGGTAAACATACCTTTTGAAAATAACAAAGATTATTTTCAATTTTATCAAAACAAATATGAACCGACAAATTCTGCTTATATTGTAAAGACATACGAGCATGATAGGCAATTGGCAAAAAGAAGATGTGAAAATTATGAGATTGGAAAG
>ERZ1292629.3039-Hain-H43-01um-R1-3039-length-13362-cov-11_pt1 | contig 13362 bp, 14 predicted proteins | sample MGYA00564399_ERZ1292629 | MGnify/ENA primary metagenome ERZ1292629 (study PRJEB36523, sample SAMEA6512636) | groundwater metagenome | collected 2019-01-08 | study: AquaDiva: Metagenomics assemblies of 32 groundwater samples | reverse complement strand
TTGGTCGGAGAGCCGAGAATCGAACTCGGACTACCTGCTCCCAAAGCAGGTGTACTACCACTATACTACTCTCCGGTACTTAAAAATCAGACATACTGTCGCTACACAACGCCCCGATATTTATCAATGTTAATGGTAGCACGAACTAAGTCAAATCATATGTTATAATTTTATCATGATAATCGACTACGATCGCCTCAAAACTTTTTTGGCCGATTCCAATTTAGTTACTCCTCAAAATTTGCAATTAGCCGAAGCCGATTCCAAAGAAACCGGCCGCCGGTTGGATGAGGTTTTGTTAAAACGCAATCTGGTTTCCGAAGAAATCCTGGCTAAATCCAAGGCCTATATTTTGGGTATTCCCTTTGTGGACCTTAGCAATCAAACGGTGGATCCGGAGATATTAAAAATAATTCCCGAACCGATCGCGCGCCGAAGCAATATCGTGGCTTTCAAAAAAACCGCCAACAATCTGGAGGTGGCCATGTTAGACCCGGCCGATTTGCAGACCATTGATTTTATCAAAAAGAAATCGGAGTTGAATATCTTGCCGCGCTTAACTTCGCGCCAATCGCTGGAAGCGGTGATTCGTCAGTACCAAAAAAGTTTGGAGGAAGAATTTAATAAAATAATAAAAACCGAGTCGTCGGCGATGTTAAAAGTGGTGGGCGCGGCGGGGCCGGGCGGGAAAATAAAAACCGACGCCGAACTAAAACAAGTCGCCGAGGAGTTGCCCATAGTTAGAATCGTGGACACCTTAATCCGCCACGCCATTTTGGAAAGCGCTTCCGATATTCACATTGAACCCGAAGAAAAAGATGTGGTGGTGAGGTATCGGGTGGACGGTTTGCTTAAAGATGTGATGGTTTTGCCGCGCGAAGTTCACCAAGGCATCGCCGCCCGCATAAAAGTGTTGGCCAGTTTAAAATTGGATGAACATCGCTTGCCCCAAGACGGCCGGTTTAAAATTGAGAGCGAGGATTATAAGGTTTCATTCCGTGTTTCCATTTTGCCGGTTTATGACGGCGAGAAAATCGTAATGCGTTTGTTGCGTGAAGACGCCCAGGGTTTTACTTTGGAAAATTTGGGTTTGCGCGGCCGCGCTTTGGAAGTGGTTCATAACGCCATTAACCGCCCCACCGGTTTATTTTTGGTGACCGGCCCCACCGGTTCCGGAAAAACCACTACGCTTTATACCGTTTTAGATATTTTGAACACGCCCGAAGTGAATATCTCCACCATAGAAGACCCGATTGAATACCGCATGCCTCGCGTTAATCAAACCCAAGTTCGCCCCGATATTGGTTTTTCTTTTTCGCAGGGCTTAAGAACTTTGGTGCGGCAGGATCCCGATATCATCATGGTCGGCGAGATAAGAGACAACGAAACCGCCGGCTTGGCCATCAACGCTTCGCTGACCGGCCATCTGGTGCTGTCCACTTTGCACACCAATTCCGCCGCCGGCGCCATGCCTCGCTTAATAGATATGAAAGCCGAGCCGTTTTTGATTGCCTCCACCATAACCGCCATTGTGGCCCAACGGCTGGTGCGACAACTTTGCCCCGACAGCCGCGTTAAATATCGCCTGGGACCAAAAGAACTAGAGGCCTTGGGCAAAGAAATAAATTTGGAAAAAATGCTCCAGATTTTTAAACAAGAAAAAATTGTCGCGCCCGAAGCCGCCTGGGACAGCATTGATTTTTATCAGCCCCAGGAATCCCAGAGTTGTCCCTTGGGTTACAAAGGCCGGGTGGGTATTTATGAGGTCTTAAATATCACGCCGAAAATAAAACAATTGATTATTTCTTCGGCCACTTCCGACGATATTCAAAAAGCCGCCCAGGAGGAAGGCATGCTAATTATGCTGGAAGACGGTTTTATCAAAGCCGCCCAGGGCATTACCAGTATAGAAGAGGTGTTGAGGGCGTCTAGGGAATAAAATACTACCGCCGCGCGGCGTTTTTTAACCACCCCAGGTATAAAGCAAAGCGCCTGGGGATTTTTGTAAAAAATTATTTTATAGAAACTTCTAAGTTTTTATGAAAGGTCTTAGCGATTCTTTCCAATGTTTCAATAGTAAAATTTTGCCCACCGTTTTCCATTCTGGCTATGTTGCTTTGGGTGGTACCGATTCTTTTAGCAAACTCCTGTTGAGAAATACGGGCTTTTCGGCGCAACTGTAGAACCTGGTAAGCAATTTCTAGTTGTTTGCTATAAATCTGGTAATATTTTTTAATTTCTTTGTTTCTCAACTGTTTTTTTAGATACTCACCAAAATCAGCAGCTTTGATTGTTTTATTTTTTTTATTCATAAAATTTAGGATTATTTATGGTATCGTTATAATTTTCAACGGCCTTCTTGATTTCTAGCGCGGGTATTTTATTTGTTTTCTTTAAAAAAGCGTGGAGTAAAATTATTTTTTTGCCAACAAAAGTAAAATAGAAAATCCTGTGTCTGTTTCTGGCAAAATCAACCCTTAATTCTCTTATCTTGCCTGTAATATGCTTAGAGTAGGGCTCATCCAAGTATCCTTTGTGTTCTCTTAAAAACTCAACATATTTAAGAACCTTGGCTTTGTTTTTAACATCAAGCTTATCAATATATTCCAACACAGGTTCTTTGCCATCATGGCTATCACGATAGAATTTAACTTTATACCCTTCTGCCTCTAGCATATCATATATCATATATAATACAAGGGAGTTTTATAAAAATCTCCCATTCTCGCCAACTGGGCAATCTTTTTGACTTCGTCTTTTGATATCATACTGTCTATGATAGCAGGTTTAAAAAACAGGGCGGATTGACTTATTTATTATTTATGGGAGTGGTTGTCTGATATCTTTAAGGACTCCGACCGGCTTGTCGGCGGTAATCGCGGGCGCGATGGACTGGCTAATGTCAGCTTCAACCTGTCTAGTGATCGCCGCGGCCGCCTCGCCGGTCGTCCTCTGGTGAGTTTCATAAAATAGGTTCTTGGTTCCTTGGATTTTGGTTCTTGGGCTTTGGATAGAACATCCGGAGCCCTTTTCTTTTGCAATTAAAGTTGTGTAAAACTCCCGAAGGGTTACCCTTCGGGAGTTTTACTTGAAAAGTCGGGATTATAAATTTTTTCTTTAGGTGATATGATAGTAATGTGGAATTTGAGTTTAGGTCGGTAAATAACGCAGGCAAAAAGAATAACGGCGTTCGGTCAGCCGAAAATTCAGTATCTTTGGCGCGCGACTTGCGTCAAGAGGGCTGGTTTTTGGTTTGGTCGCAAGAAAAAGGCGCCGCGTCCAAGGCGGCTTCTCCCCAATCCTGGCTTGGGGGATGGGGCGCGAAGGTAGTGTCATCGCTTGATTTTTTATTTAAGCGGATCAGTTTGGAGGAAAAAATGATTTTCGCGCGGCATTTGGGTTTGATGATTAAAGCCGGCTTCTCGCTCAACAAAGCCCTGGAAACGCTAACCCGCCAAACCAAAAATAAACATTTTGCCGTTGTCCTCAAAGATATAAATGATAAGGTTTCTTCCGGCCAGACCTTTCATCAGTCGGTCTTGGAACACGCCGATGTTTTTTCGCCGATATTTATCAGCATGATTAAAGTGGGCGAGGCCTCGGGCAAATTGGAAGAAACCTTAAAACTGGCCACGCTGCACTTAAAACGCGAGCACACCCTTAAGAGTAAAATCAAAAGCGCCATGACTTATCCCATCGTTATCTTGTGCGCTTTAGCCCTCGTGGGAGCGATAATGGTTATATTTGTTTTGCCGCAACTGGCCTCCACTTTTTCCGAACTGAATGTGCCTTTGCCTTTAACCACCCGGATAATTTTTGGCTTTGTTAATTTTGCTAGCCGCTTTTGGTATTTACTTATTGTGATTATCGCCGCAGTGTTCTGGAGTTTATATTTTTTTATTCGTAAGACGGACAAGGGCAAGAATTTAATCAATCTGATGTTTTTAAGAGTGCCGATATTTTCCGCTCTCACTAAAAAATTAAACTCGGCCCGGTTTTCACGCACTTTGGGTTCGCTCTTGGCCGGCGGGGTTTCTTTAACCGAGGCCATCAAAATAACGGCCGACAGTTTAACCAATATTTACTACCGCCGAGCGGTTTTAGCCACCTTAACCGAAGTAGAAAAAGGCCAGACGCTTTCTAGTTTGTTAACCAAAAGTCCGGATTTGTTTCCGCCGGTGGTGACCGAAATGATTGCTGTGGGCGAGGAAACCGGTTCGCTCACTTTAATTTTAAAAGAACTGGCTCGTTTTTTTGAATCGGAAGTGGCGGTGGCCACCAAGGGGCTATCTTCCATAGTTGAGCCGGTTATTATGATAGTTATCGGCGTTGTCGTCGGCATTTTCGCTTTGTCCATCATCCAGCCGATTTATTCTATAACCAATAGCTTATAAATAATTTCTAATGTCTAATTATTCTAATTTCTAATCAATGACTAATTCCTAAATGTCTAAAATTTTGTCATTGGATCATTGGAATTTGATTAGTCATTAGGTTAATTAGAAATTAGTCATTTTTCATGTCGCGTACTGGTTTTACTCTAATAGAAGTTATCATTGTCACCGCTATTTTTGGTATTTTGCTGGCGGGCGCGATGGTTTCTTTTCAGAACTTGCGGGGTAGCACCAGTTTAAGTTCGGCTACGGATTTTGTTAAAGCCAAACTGGAAAAATCTCGCCTGGCCACTCTGGCTAAAGAAGACGGCTCGGGCTGGAGCGTTAAAGTTAATGAATACGATTTAATTTGGTTCAAGGGCCAGACCTTTAGCCCCGTGGATCCAGACAATAAAACCTTAATTTTACCGGTGGGCACCAAGGTTTCCAGTATTAATCTGGAAAATTCCGGTATGATTGTTTTTTTTAACACTCTGACCGGCACAACCAGTCCCGGTACGATTATTTTGGCGCTCACGATTAATCCCGCTCAAACATCAACTTTATATCTAAGTCGTTCTGGTCAAATCTACGCTAGCGCCAGCGCCAGCACCGCCAAACCCACCACCGACACCCGCCACCTTCATTTTAATTTGGGTTGGAGTATCCAAAATGCAATAGAATTAAAATTTAGATTTACTGATCCCGAAGATATTCGAACTGTGGTAATGACGCCGTATTTTAATGCGGGCCAAACCAATTTTGATTACACCGGTTCGTTCACGGTAGCGGGACAACCCCAAAAAATAAGAGCGCATACGCACATCTTGGATTCGGCTAACACAATTTTATCGGTCCAGCGGGACCTAATGAATAACTCTAAACCGGTGGAAATATCTATAGACAGTAAAGTAATCGTTACTTACGCGGTTGATAATTCCGCGACTGTGGGCGTGTTCGGGGGAATAATGACACCACAGTGAAGTTAATTTTCAATTATCAATTTACAATTTACAAATGAGGTTGAATAACAAAGGTTTTTCGGTTTTAGAAATCGTGGTTGTTCTGGCCGCTTTAGCCATAGTCGCGGTTGTTTTGGGGCAGTTAAGCGTTTCTTTTTTGGGAGCGGTGGCTTCGGGAGAACTGCAGTTGCGGGCCAACGCTATTAGCGCTGAAACCATAGAGGCGTTAAAAATTATAAAAGCCGATGACTGGAATAATTTGTCCGGTTTGTCTGTAAATACGGCCTATTATTTAACTTATTCTACTATCACCAATAAATGGTCGGTGGCGGTTTCGGATCCGGGCAAAATAGATGGGATTTTTTCGCGCTCGTTTACGGTCAAATCAGTTAATCGCGATGGTGTTACTGGCCAAATTGTTTTCTCGGGCGGCAGTCCCGACTCAAAAACTTTACTGGTTGAAGCCAATGTGGATTGGGTCTATAAAAGCGCCAATAAGAACTTTAAGTTAACTACTTACCTAACTAATTTTTAAAAATGTTTCAAGTTTCAAGTTTCAAGTTTCATGATAAAAAGGGTTTTTCTATTATAGAAGCGGTTATTTATTCGGCCCTATTGGCGGTTTTGATTTTGGTTTTATCCCAGCTAACCTTGAGCGCTATCACTAGTTACAGAACCGCCAGAATCAAAGAGGATTTGATTATTTCTTCGGGGCGGGTTTTGGAAAATTTTCTTAGAGAATCCAGAAACGCTTCCAAAGTTTATTTGCCCACTACGGTCTTTGATAATGATTTGGGCGAATTGAGTTTGGCGACTTCATTTCAGCCGTTGGATAAAACCGAGCCGGAGACATACACCGATATTTATTTGGCCGGCGGGCAGGTCTGGATAAAAAGAGAAAACGAATTATCCCAGCCATTGACCGGATCAAACTTGGAAGTGACGCAATTTAAGTTACTCCGTTCCGTAACCGCTAATAATCTGGAAGGATTAAGAATGCAGTTTTCCGTCAAGAGTAAGGTCAAACCCAGCGAAACATTGTTTTTAACCGCATTTGTGATGCTAAAGGGAGGGTATATACAATAATCTCACAACCTATATCTTATGTCTCGTATCTTTATGAAGTTAAAAAAGTTACAAGTTCTAAGTTCCAAGTTTCAAGACCGCAAGGGCTACGCCGCCGTGTTTTCGTTCGTGATAATGCTTACCATAATCGGCAGTATTATTTCGGTTTTTTTATTGATGGCGCTAAATGTTTTATATGTCGGCCGCATAACCGCTGTTAACATGAAAATTTTTTATGCCGCCGATGGTTTGGCCGAAGACGCTTTGCGCCGACTCTATGATCCAGCGGTGGCGGATGCCTTAAATGGCGAGACCCTCGTTGTTGGAGATGCCACCGTAACGCTTGGTCTTGGTCTGGACGGCCTCCTAAAAAAACATGTTTTTTCCGCTCAAATTCAAAACAGATATTCCGCTAACGAAACCTTAACAATAGACGACACCAATCCGCTCAATATTAAGATAAAAGAGTGGAAGGAGTCGTTGTAGGTTTGTGATATGATTAATACATGATTTTTTTTCCCGCCTCAATCGGTTTAGATATTTCCGATTCTGCCATAAAAGCGGTGGCCTTAAAAAAAGAAGGCGCCGAGGCCTTTACTTTGCTTGGTTTTGGCCGTGAATATCTAAAAGAAGACGCTATTGAAGACGGCGCCATAAAAAATTCCGAGAGTTTTTTAGCGGCCTTAAATTCATTATTTAAAAATCAGCGCGGCAGTTTTCCCAAAGGCAAATACTTGGTTGTTTCTCTGCCAGAAGAAAAAGTTTTTTTGAGGATTTTGGAACTGCCTGGCGCTTTAAAAAAAGAAGAGTTAAGCGAGGCCTTAAAATACGAATTGGAGGCCAATATTCCTATGTCTTTAGACGAGGTCTACTACGACTACGAAATTTTGCCAGGCCCGCCGGGTTCAACTCATCAAGATATTATGGTTAACGCCGCGCCTAAACGAATAGTGGATTCCTATGTTAATTTTTTTGGCCAAAACGGCTATCGCATTTTGGCTTTGGAATCGGAATCATTTTCGGCCCGAAGATCTCTTTTTACCGCCGAGGCGGATGTTAAAGAAACCGTTTTGGTTTTAGACATTGGCGCCGCTCGAACTCGTTTTATGATTGTAGCCGAAGGCGTTTTACGCTTTACCTCTTCTAATGTTCTGGCCGGAGATAAATTCAGCCAACTTTTAACCGAACGCTTCCCTTTAAATCTAAAAGAAGCCGAATTTATGAAACGGATGGTCGGGCTGGATAAGAATCAGGAAAAAGGACGGGAACTTTTGGACTCGCTCCGGCCGGCCTTGGCGCAACTCAAAGAACAGATACAAAATTACCTTAATTTTTTTGAGACCCATCCCGATAGCCACAAACTTCACGACTCCGCCCAAAAAATATCAAAAATAATTTTAATAGGCGGCGGCGCGACGCTGTGGGGTTTAACGGATTGGTTAAGTTCCGAATTGGGTTTGGCGGTTATTTTGGGCAACCCCATAAAAGGTCTTAAAGCCGCGCCGGGTTTTAAATTAAAAATGTCTTTGGAGGACTCTTTAAGTTACGCCTCGGCCATTGGGCTTGCTTTAAGGCCCAGCCAAGAATTTTCATGATTAATTTGCTGCCGCCGCCGGCCAAAGAAAAATTATATCAAGACCTGTTAGCCCGACAATTAAATCATCTGGGGTTTATTCTGGCGGTTATTTTTTTGGGCGGGGCGGTTTTTATTTTTAACACTTTTATTTTCTTAAAAATACAAACCAGTTCTCTTAAACAAACGCTTAATGTGGAAACTATTAACACCGATACTCAAAAAGCCCAGGCCTTGGAGGGAGATACAAAAAATCTTAATGACCTTCTTTTAAGAAGTCAGGGTTTTAGACAGAGCGGCCAACTGTCTTCGGAAATATTCCGGGAAATTGAAAAAGTCATCCCGGCCGGAGCCAAACTCACGGCTTTTTCTTGGGAAGACGCCGCCGGTAAAATTGTTTTAAGCGGCCGGGCGCAGACCCGCGATGATGTTTTGGCCCTGGAAAAACGCTTGAAGGATTCCTTGGTTTTTGAAAAGATTGAGTCACCCCTGGCCAATTTTCTGGAAAAAAACAATGTTAGCTTTAATTTTTCGTTTTATTTTAAACCCCGGCCATGAAAAACAATCTGGAAAATTATTTTAAATCATATGGGGTTGTCGGAGCGGCTATAGCCGTGGCGGTGTTGATAAATGTGGCGGCGTGGGTTTGGGCTAAAGAAGCTCGATCCGAATACATCCAAAGAAATAAAGAACTGGCGGCTTTGACGACCCAAAGATCCAGTCCGATTCAAATTAAACGCGAGAGCGAAAAAATCGCGGCTATTCGGGATCGGGTGGCGCGTGGTTTTGTTTCGCCGGAAAAAATTGTTGATTTTATAGTTTTTCTGGAGGACTCGGCCAAAGAAACCGGAAATTCAGTTAATATAAGTTCGGCTGATGACGGCCCAGCATCAGCAAGCGAAAGCGAAACGAGCAAGGAAAAGACCAATAAAAAATTATTAAAATTTAAGGTGGCGTTAACCGGATCGTATTCTGGTTTTGTTAATTTTTCGGCTCGGTTGGAAAATTCGTCTTATCTAACGCGCGTCCGCAAAATAGAAATTTTCCAAACGATTGAGCCGTTGTCCAAGCAGCCGGTTTTAAAAGAAAATCTGGATATAGAAATTCCATCGCTTTAATATGAACAATTTAACTATTGCTAAATTTATTGAAAGAGAAGGTTTAAAAATAATCATTGTTGTGGGAGCGGTGGTATTAGCCGTTTCTTTTTGGATATTTTATGATTATGGTTTTGGTTCAATAGATATTGTTTCTGATCTCCAGGCCAATAGTCCGGCTCTAAAACAGGGTTTGATAGATAATGTTATAAAAGACCTGGACTCAAGGGAATCAAATTTAGCCAAGCTCAAACAAACACCCCTCAGCGCCTCGGATATTTTTAGGTAGAACTCACCAGACATAAGACATATTATGACGAAGATATTTGCGATTATATTTTTCTTCTTAGTTCCTGTTTTTGTTTTGCCTTCAAGTGTTCAAGCGGCCGCGAGCGATGTTGTTTTTACCGAAATTATGTATGATCTGGCGGGCGCTGATGCTGATCACGAGTGGGTGGAAATTTATAATGGTGGCTCCGAAGCCGTGACTATTATTGAAGGTTCGGGCAATGGCAGTTGGCGTTTTAACGAAAGTTCTTCCAATCACACTTTTACTCTTATACAGGGCAGTTTGATTCTGGCGCCTGGCGGTGTGGCTGTGCTGGCGGGTGATAGCGCCGTATTCTTGGCCGACCACTCCGGATTTTCCGGCACATTGATTGATACGGTTATGTCGCTTAGCAATACCTCCGATACGCTCAAACTCTCGGCCGATAAGGGCGCGACTTTTTTTGGCGAAGTTGTTTATCAAAATACTTGGGGTGGCAATGGCGACGGCAAAAGTTTAGAAAAAATTAATCCTATCGGCAGTAATGAATCAACCAATTGGCGCATTTCGGCGGCCGATGGCGGCACGCCCGGGTCGGTAACAGCATCATCTTCAACCACTGCCACTACGACCACGCCGAGCGGTTCTACGAGTCAGTCAACAACCGGAAGTGGCGGGTCTGGTTCGTCGGGCAGTACTACTTCAGCGACGATGGTTCTTAAAGCCGAAGCCGGCGCGGATGTTGTCATAGAAACAAACCAGCCGATTGCTTTTAGCGGTTTGGCCTCTCAAGGCGCGAAAACATACAAATGGTATCTGGGCGATGGTTCAGTCAAAGACGGCGGCGAAATAACCCAGACCTATCAATTTCCCGGAACATATTTGGTGACTTTAGAGGTCGGTAATGGCACTGATATCAATATAGACCAATCGCGTGTTTTTGTTTTTGGCGGCAAGGTTTTAGTAAATGAATTTTTTATCGGCGCTGCGTCCACCACCGGCCAATGGCTGGAACTTTATAATCCCAATAATTTTTCGGCCGATATATCCGGTTGGATTTTAGAAAGTGGAGAAACAAAATTTAGCGCGCCTAATTTTGTGTTGATTCCGGCAAAAGGTTATTTGGTCTTGTCTCAAAGTGTCACCGGGTTGGATTTGAGCCGATCCAATAAATTACAGCTAAAATACCCCAATGGTTTTATCGTGGATGTTGTTAGTTTTGAAAAGAACAAGCCCGAGGCATCGGCCAACCGTTCCATTGACGGCTTTTTCTGGTCAAAAGAACCCACTCCTGGCCGGCCCAATGTGATTGTGTCATCCAACCCCGATCTTGGCTTAAATTCTAGTATTTTACCCCGGCTAGTGCTGTCAAAACCCCAAGAAAACCCGAGGATATTGGCGGCTGCTGCCTATAATATCGTCACCGAGTCGCCGGCTGACGCTTCCAATGGAGAAAATTTTTACGGCAATAATCCCGCGATTTCGGCGCAATTGCCTTTTTGGCAAAAAATTTCCAAAAGTATTCTCTTTTGGATTTTTTCAACCGCGCTGCTCGGCGCTATGATTAGTTGGGGTTATATAGCGCTGTTTAGAAAAAAATAATTTTACTTTCACAAATATCGTTTTTCACTCCTACAAGGGACTAACTTTGCCCAAGCAAGGTTAGTCGCAAAAATTTATTTCTCGTTCGCCAAGAGGGAGGATTTACAACTCCCCCCTATTATATTTTGGATTCCCTTTTGAGTTCTCTCGAAACAATTTTTTACTTATCCTATTTTATTAAAAACCTTCCCTGAGCGCGTAAAAATTTATTTTTTATGTTTGGAATTTAAAAAACTATTGTAAATATATTTTTATTCTGTAATAATTAAAATATATTTATATTTTATAAATTTTTTATTAAAAATAATTAATGGCCAACGGAATTAACGGCAACGGTAAAACAAACGATGTCGCGGCGTCTGAAACAAAACCGCCGCTTAAGTTTTTATTTGTTTCCAAAGAAAGCGCCAGCGGCGATCTGGCTTGGACTTTAAAAAAAGAAGGCCACGAGGTTAAGATCTTTATTAAAGTCAAAAGCGATGCTGATGTTTACGACGGTTTTTTGGAGAAAGTGGAAAAATGGGAGGATTGGACGGACTGGGCCGATGTTATTGTTTTTGATCATGTGGAGTTTGGCGAGGCGGCCGATCGGCTCCGCAAAAAAGGCAAGCATGTTATCGGCGGCTCGGCTTACACCGACCGTTTGGAAATTGATCGCAGTTTCGGGCAAGCCGAACTAAAAAAATACGGAATTAATTTTTTGCCCAACTGGAATTTTTCCAGTTACGACGAGGCCTTGGAATTTATAAAAAATAATCCGGCGCGTTATGTTTTTAAGCCCAGCGGCAATACGCCCTCGGCCAATAAAAATCTTTTATTCTTGGGCGAAGAAGAAGATGGCAAGGATTTGATAGAAATTTTAAGCCAAAACAAAGAGGTCTGGCAGAAAAAGGCCTCAGTTTTTCAACTGCAAAAATTCGTGGCCGGGGTAGAGGTGGCGGTGGGCGCTTTTTTTAACGGTAAGGAGTTTATCATGCCGATCAATATCAATTTTGAATATAAACGGGTTTTCCCGGGTGGGATCGGGCCTTTTACCGGCGATATGGGGGCGTTGATGTTTTGGACTTCGCCCAATATGCTTTTTAACGAAACGCTGGCTAAAATGTTGCCGGCCTTGCAAGAGTCGGGTTACATCGGCTATATAGATATAAATTGCATCGTGAATGGCCGGGGCATTTATCCCTTGGAATTTACGGCTAGATTCGGCTATCCCACTATTCATGTTCAGTTGGAGGGTTTGCTTATGCCGGTCGGGGACTGGCTGTATCGTTTGTCTCAAGGTGAAAATTTTGAAATAAAAACCAAGAAAGGTTTTCAAATTGGAGTGGAAATTTTTGTGCCGACTCATTTTGCCAAATCCAAAGACCGGGAGATTATAGAAATCTATCGCGATCTGCCCATATTTTTTAAAAAGCGGACCAATTTGGAAGGCATCCATATAGAAGATATAAAATCGGTGGATGGGATTTGGCGGGTGGCGGGGGAATCGGGTTCGCTGTTGGTGGTTACGGGTTCGGGCAACACTGTGGAAGAAGCCCGCCATCAGGCCTACGCTCGCATTAAAAATATAATGATTCAAAATATGTTTTACCGCACCGATATCGGTTCGCCTTGGCGGGTGGATAGTGATAAACTCCACACTTGGGGTTATTTATGAAATACGATTTTGTTGTTTTGGGCGCTGACGGCATGCAGGGACAGATTGTTACCCAGGATTTGTTGGAAAGGGGCTATACGGTTTTCGCCTCTGATATTTATAAATCAAAAATCACAGGGATTTTAAATAAGCACGGCCGCGGTCGTTCGTTTTTTTCTTTAATGGATTTGCGCGATATAACCGCGGTTACCAAAGCGATTTTGGACTCGGGCGCCGATACCGTGGTGAACTGCGCCGATATGTATTGGAATGTGAATGTTTATAAGGCCGCGCTGGCGGCCCAAGTGCACTGCGTTGATTTGGGGTCGTGGATTGAATTAACCGAAGAACAATTGGCGCTGGACGCGCAGTTTAAAAAAATTAAAAGAACCGCCATAACCGGTTGTGGTTCGGTGCCGGGCATTGGCAATGTCATGTTGAGGTACATTGCCAAAAAGTTTGATACATTAGACAGCGCTGATGTGGGCTTTGCCTGGGATTCTAACAAAAAGAAATTCGTGGTGCCGTTTTCCATGAAAAGTATTTTGGAGGAATTCACCTACAATCCGAGGTTTATTAAAAATGGGCAAGTGGCGGAAAGCCAGCCGTTGGAAATATCCATAGATAGAAATTTTCGCCTGATCGGCCACCAAAAATCGTTTTTGGTTCAACACCCCGAACTATTTACTTTTTTTAATTATTTTAAGGGCCAGGGCTTAAAGAATGTTAGATTTTTTGCCGGTTTTCCCAATCATTCCTTGGAAAAAATATATACGCTCATAGAAC
>ERZ1292629.1708-Hain-H43-01um-R1-1708-length-20553-cov-71_pt1 | contig 13364 bp, 12 predicted proteins | sample MGYA00564399_ERZ1292629 | MGnify/ENA primary metagenome ERZ1292629 (study PRJEB36523, sample SAMEA6512636) | groundwater metagenome | collected 2019-01-08 | study: AquaDiva: Metagenomics assemblies of 32 groundwater samples | reverse complement strand
TCGCTATAGTAAACGGAATGATACAAGAAAGCAGAAAACTGGCAGTTCTGGCGGCTGTCGCGTTGTTGATAGTTGGCTTTTCAGTTCTTGCGCGGGTGTCACGCATGAGGACTAGCTCTATTGGAGAGTCCAAACAAATAAGTAGTTCGGAATCAAAACAATACACCGCTCCGGAGCCGTCATTTTTCGAGACGGAGAAAGGCCATGATAGTTCTAATAGTTCGAACAATCTAGCGGCCAGTTCAGATAAAAATGTTTCAATTAGTATCCCAAAGAAAGCAAATAATGATCCGTTTTTAAGAATTACAGCGAGAGCGTATTTGGTCGGGAATGTTGAAACGGGAAAAATATATTTCGAGCGTAATTTCGCGAAACAGTTACCAGTCGCATCGATATCAAAACTCGTTACGGCTATTATCGCCACGGAGACTTTGGCTTCCAGCTCCATTATTGAAATAACGCCATCCGAAACTATGGTCCCGCCGGATGGCAGCGGTATCGGAGCCGGCGAGAGATTCACGGTAAAAGAGCTACTATATCCGATGCTTCTTGATTCTTCGAATATTGCCGCCGAAGCCATTGCTTCTTCAAGAAGTAATCGAATGAAATTTCTGGAACTAATGTCCAGTTATGCCTGGGAAGTGGGTATGCCGCAAGCGTATTTCGCCGACCCTTCCGGCATTGACCCGCACAATCAAGCTTCGGCAAAAGATATTTTCGCCCTGGCGCAATATCTGTACAAATTTCGGTCTGATATTCTGGCGATAACTCGCACTTTAAGCTTAGAAGTCGCGACCACCAGCGAACACGGCGCGCATAATTTCACGAACATTCATCCATTTATAGATGACGCGCGTTTTATTGGAGGCAAAACCGGTCGCACGAAAGAAGCCGGAGAAACCATGCTTACGATCCTCCGAATAAATGGCCAAGCGATTGCTTTTATCATTATGGGGTCGGAGAATGGCGCGAGAGAAGGAGATACGCGCATTTTGATTGAAGAATTGGCGAAGTAAAATAGCAGTTGAACACTCAACGCCCGGCACGAGAATGTTCATATTATTTGCGATAATTTGTAGCCAATCCAGATTCCGGCGAGACCACCAATAGCGGAGAGAATTACCGATGACATGGAAAATAAATTAGCGCCCCAAAGTTTGGGGATAAAGCCTCCGACTGTCGAGCCGGCGAAGGCGCCGAACCAAATGAGTGAGCGGAGGTTCATGGTATGATAATAGCATAATAATCAATTATGCCATCCATCGAGAAAAAAGTTACCGAATCCGCGCAAGTCGAAAAGACTCCCGATTTTGCCGAGCTTCAGGCGGAGAAAGAGAAATTGTTCAATGAGATTGAACAGGATTCATTAAATCTTGATGAACATCGTAAATATTTAATTGTCTCGAAGATACTTGGCCACTCCGTGAAAGACGGTTTTGAAATGGCAAAAAGATTGGGGATGGATTTAGCCGAACCTTTGATGTCCGGTGATTTTATTGATAAAAATGGAAAGTTCGCTTTCGATTTCTCCGCGTTTCTTACTAATAATATTAATTATATTCCTCAAAAAAGTGATAACGATATTTATATTGGACTAACTAATACTTTTCTTGGAACAGATCGACCAATAAATGATATGGCGCGTGATACCACTCCTTACAAAGATGAAATTGACGACTATTACAAGGAATTCATCCGCAATCGCCGACTCATAAGTCCCGATTTACCGCCAGACTCTCGCACCAAAGTGGAAATTACCGCCGAAGACCACCTTTTGAGCGCGGAGGCGATACTGAAAGGCAGTTATTATACTGGTCCAGTAAGAGAATTTTTGGGCTTGGAAACTGAAGAAGCGTTGGAAAAAGAAACAAAATTATCTGAAGAAAATGTTTGGGCATTAAGACAAAGCGTGATCGATAGCGATACTTTGGCGGGGATTATGCATGAGATGGAATTGAGTAATAACGTCAATGTTGAAAAATTTCAAAGTCTACTTTCTCGAGCTCGCTACGCACCTTCGAAAGAACTTTTCGAGATTCGCAAGCGCGGCGCGGAAGAAGAACTGGTCACGCAAATCAAGAAGTCACTCATAAAGCGCGGGTTCAAGGAAGGGGAGTTTGAAATTAAGATGAATGAAGAGAATGGGGAGTATGAGGTGGTAGAGAAAAAAGAAGAAGGAAGCAGTGGGACAGAAGAAAAAGAGAATTTAAGAGAAGTTAAAGAGATTCCACCAAAGGAAAAGGAAGATACTAAAATTGCTGGTAAAGATGTTTTCTTTGTAAGTATTTCTCCAGAAGATGTATCTCCCGCTAATCCGGAACCCGGTCGTTATCTATACCATATGGATTTTAAGCGTGTTTTAGAAGACACAATGTTCGGCCCCTACGACGAAATAAAACTCTGCGAGAATTCAAAAGATAAGTTGATTTTTTACGCCAAAAAGGGTGATGAGCATTTTGTGTATGTGGATGGGGTGGAGAGTAAACTCAAATTATTTGAATACTTAGAATTGAAGGATATAGTTGTTGATGGAGAAGGAAGAGTTTTTTTACATTTTTTTAACGAACGTGTTGGAAACAGGTTCAAGCATAAGATCTACAGTCTCAATTCCGCAATTAAAGGTAATTATGATCGAGATTTCTCTGATATAAAGGATTTTTCTATTATTAATGGAAAACTTTTGGTATTTTATTCAGTATCAGGAGAAGATTATTTAATGTGGGACGGTACTGAAAGAAAAGCCATTCCACTTAAAACTGATAAAAATAATATTATAGGTTTTCGTGATAGTGTTTGTATTTCTGATGTAAATAGAATATTAATCAAAAAATACGGCGAAAACGAATTCAAAGAAATGACCTTCGACGGCACCGTGGAAGTCGTCAATTCCGACGGAAGACTTTTCATTATTGAATCATTACCGGACAAGAAAATGATTTGGGAATATTCGGAGAAATTGGAATTGAATGAGGGGGAAGAAAGAGACCTCGATTTGGCGAATGCGGTGGCAAAGGAGGAATTGCCGGCGATTGAGGATTATTTCAAGAAATATTATCCGGAGGAAGAGAAGAAACCTGTGGCGGAGAGAATTAAATCTGGGATAAAGAGCGCGGTTGAGCAGTCACGGAAATTCGTAGGCGCGGTGAATAGGACAATAAAAGAAGTACCGGAATTATTCTTGGACACACTCCGAGCTAAGGACGATAAACCAACGGAGTTTCTAATGACACAGATGTTCTATTATATGTTTCCGGAGGCGCGGGTGAAAAGGGAAAGAGCACTCAAGGAAGCACGAGAGAATAAGAAAAATCCTTTTAACATTTTTGGTGGTGGTGGCGGAAGTGGGCAGGGCGGAAGAGGAGAGGTGTTTGATTATGACGCCGGAGTAAATAATTTGGCATCCGTTGATGAAGCCGGATATTATGAAATGTTACGGGCGAATAGGGAAGTGCTGAAATTGCGAGAGCCACTGCCACCGGCGACATTCATTACTCACGGCTTATTCGGCAATTACACCGGAAGCGGTTGGAGCAAAGTGAATGTGCCGATTTCACAGGAAGTGCAAGACCCAGCGAAGGAAACAACATTTGAATTTGTGGACGAAAAATCCAGCCAGAATATCAATTTACCCAAGATTGCCAATGCGAAAATCATAACCGAGCGTTTGAAAGGAATTACGGCAGATGGCAAAGAAGTACCGGTTAAAATTATAGAAGAGAATAATTTGGGGGAAGTGAGAGTGAGTAAGGACCCTGCTTCGCTAAAGCTTCGCAGGGCGGGTAAGCCAGCCAAGCAGATTGTCTATTCTCAAACCTACAGTGAAATGCCAAAGACTATGGCGGAAGTAACAACGGATGATTATGAGAAATTCAGAGAGAGCTTTGAAAAGAGTTTTGGCGATGTTATAACCAAGGAAATTGGCGATCGTGGAGATGAGCTCGATATTTTCATAGCCGGACTGAAAGATAAAAGCCCCCGCGAACAGGTTATCGCTATTCAAGAATTTTGCTATGAATACGGCTATTACAATTTAGATAATCAGCCGCGCGATACGGATAACTTTGAAGAAAGATTGAGTATTATGGAGTTTCGCATGGACGAATTGAAAAGTACCAAGCCGGAATTGGCTCATAAGAAATACGCTGGCATTTGCACGGATTTCGCGACATTGACGACGGCGCTTTTGAGAAAAGCGGGATTCGTCTCGGGAATTGCGAGCGGTTTCGTGCCAGAGGCTGGAAGTACTTCGGTGAAGACGGATAGGGCTCATGCTGTTTCGTATGTTTTGTGGCCCAATCCAAATAAAAAAGGCAAGCCCGATATGATCATTGTTGACGGCACACCTTCAAACATTACTCCAAGAATCGTAGAACAAGAAAAGAAAGCCGCGGAAGTTTCCAAGGAATTAACCATTGACGCGGAAAAAGAATTAGCAGAATTGGAGCGTGTTTTGCGGACTATGGATGTGGAGGCTATCAGGAGACTTGAAAATGGGGCACTCGAGAAAACACTCAATCATATTCTCTACGGCGTTAAGCAAAGTCATGTGGATGTGATGAGTAGAGTACTTAATGCTTCGCGATATGCCGGCTTTGACATTCTAGAAATGAGTCGTGGAAACATCGAAGATCAGATCGAATTTCGCAAATTTCTGGAGGAAGAAATATTCAAGGAAAAAGGACAAAAACATGATAATCGAGAACGCCGCGGTGAAGAATTATTCAATCTGATGATTGAATTTGAAAGGAGATTTGAAAAAGACAGGAATGTCAAAGGTAAAGAAGAAGCGTTGGATGTACTCGAAAAAATATTCGATATGTCGGAGAAATACCTCGATCCAATCGAGACTAGAAGTGCCGTGGCGATTATTACTTATTTAAGGGCAATGAAGATGAGATGAATGGTCTAGAATGTTATCAACATCCAGTCAAGGTGGCAGACCGGAGGATTTTGTGTATAATTTAGGCATTATGTCTACCCAAGGCGTAGAGTTTGATGAGGATAAAATCAACTATGGAATACCGCGGTCAACAATGCGTTCAACTGGCGCGTCCGCTTATTCTTCTGCCGGCTTTGGCCAAGTTAACATTCCCGCTGGCGCACCCGCGATGGTTCGCTGGATGATGCGTAAAGGGATTGTCAAATCCGTAAAGACGGGCGAAGTGATTCTCATAGGTATAATGGTCATCAATTTTATTATTACAATTGCCGTTTTGAAATATATTATGTAAAAGATCCCCGCGACACATTCAAGTGAAGCAGGGATTTGAAAACTAAATACGACGTTCATTGTACATCTCCCAAAAGGAAGGAGAGCGCGTCTTCCGCGCTGTATGAACTATTGGCAGAAGCCATAACCTTGGAAAGAAAGCTAACATCATCACCAAGTGTGACGACTGGAGGTTCTCTCTCAGTACAAAACCCAGCAGTTGATATGAGTCCATTGCATAGACAGCCCCTATTCACAGTATCTTCTTCCTTTCCTCCTTTGTGAATATATAATTTTACAGGTTCGCTGGGACACCTGTATCCGATAATCCCATCCAGTTTCTCATAAAGGGAGACTAGGGCGCCGTGCTTACAGACGCGAATTCTGGAATCATAGACACTCTCTTCAGACAGAGTCCCATCCAAAACCGCAACCTGGAATGGGAAACCTGTTGGAGAAAAGCGCATGTCTTTTCGGATTCCCAATTTACCGAGAAAGCCAAGCTCCCGAGCTTTTGCTCTAAGGTCGGGTCTCATTCCTGAATCTTCCGATAGGGCGAAGATGGAACCGACTTGAAGTCCTTTTGCTCCGACCGAAAGCGCCCATTTGAGACTTTTCGGAGAAGCCAAACCGCCGCCTATCCAGAATGGTAAACCAATATTACGAATTTTTTCGTAATCAACTTCATCTTCTTCTCCGTAGATTGGTTGCGGATTGCCGAATTCATCTCTGACAAGCCTTCTCGGGGGAGCGTTGTGTCCGCCAGCTTTCCATCCTTCGATGACGAAACCGTAAACGCTTCCAGCGGGCAGTTTTCTCATGAAGATGGATGCTAGGAAATTCGAAGCGATAATAGGAATAAATCCCGGTATTTTCATCGGAGGAAGTCCGCCCCTGAAGAATTCTTTGGGATTGAAGCTCATCGTAAAGGACTTTGTCTTTTCACCAATGACAGGCACGCGATATGTCGCTGTCCGGCCTTCGGCAATGGCGCTTATCACTTTAGGGATATGAAGCGGTATGCCCGCGCCTATGGTGATGAAATCAATGCCCGCGAGCATCGCGCCGGTGATGGCGTAAATGTGCGGCATTGCGATTTTCTCCAGGTAGTTCACACTGATTGGATTTGCATGGCCTTCCTTTGCCAACCAAACGAAAGCGAAATTCGCGCAGACGGCAAGCTTGATTAGAAGTGAAGAGGGGCTGATACTCCAAACAGGAATCCCTCTTTTTTTCAAATAGAATTCTTTGATAACTTCCTCCGCGACTTCCGGAAAAGGAAAGTGCTCGAGGGCGCGCTTTATATTTTCCGCAGGCAGTCCGCCCGATTGGAGCGTTCGGGCCATTATTATCTCTAACGCCACACCGGATACCGTGCCCATTGCCACGCCAGCGGTATTTCGCCATTCGAACATTGATACTTCGCGAGCCAAGTGCCAGTTGGAGATATTAACCCCCATACCGCCAGAAATGATTCGCGGATACTTTAACCGAGATATGGAGGTTATTTCCATAGTTTTTCCTTTTGTTAAGGTTCTTCTATTCCTTCTATAGGATAGCAAAATATCCTAGATATTGAAAGGTTTTTTCTTCAATTTGATATCCGTATAAATATGCGCATCTTTTACTTCCCGGAGAATTCTCGCCGGCGTTTCCATGAGAGTCCCATCGCTTGCTAACACTTTTTCCAGCGCTAACCTTTTGTTTTCTCCACTTATATAAGAAACGGCAAATGATATTTGACCGCGAATGAACGAAAGAGTAATCGTACTTCGGAGAGAAAAGGGATTTTTCATTCCGGCATTGTAACCAACAACCCATTTTTCACTTTGAAAGTGTTTATAGAATAAAGATGTATCAAAAGGATATGGCATTATACCGGCGACATGACCGTCTGACCCAATACCGATAGCCGCGTAAATGAACGATTCCGGATTCTTGCTCCGCCATTTCTTCAGTTCAGATTCGAAACGTTTGCCATGTTCTTCGAGTGTTTCATCATCTTCCACGCGAGTATCAATGAATTTCGCGCCACATTCTTTTGCTTTTTTATAGAAATCCGTTGTCATGACCAAGGCGAAGTTATTTTCCTTTTCATCTTTGGAAAATCTTTCGTCCGTGACCGCGATAGTTGTTTGGTCTCCGAATAGCCTTGTGTCGAGATACTCGAGTAAAGCGAGAGATGAGCCGCCAGAAAGCATGAGTAGATATGGCTTATTTTTCGATAGAGCCAGCTTCTTATTCAAGGCTTTTCCTGCCTCATGGGCTAGTTTTTGGGTGGAAATGGCGGTTATTTTCATGATAGTATTGTTACAAAGGAACAATATATCCACATTAGCACTATTCATATGATAATCCCAATTGCAATTCTCGCCTTTCTCTCAACCCTCTTTGGTGGTCTTTTCGCGCTCAAATTAAAAGACAAATTACATTTAATTCTCGGTTTTTCCGCAGGCGCCGTGATTGCCGTGGCGTTTTTCGATTTGATACCCGAATCTTTGAATTTGGGAAATAAGTTTTATGGCAATGGAACAATACTGACATTTACCGCCATTGGTTTTTTGTTGTATTTGGTACTAGACCGTATTATCTTCCTTCATTCGCATAGTCATTCAAGCCATGAGAGCCATGAATGTGAAGCCGACTATTCTATTTCGGATTCGAAAAAAGAACGGCTGGGAATATTCCGCGCGGCCAGCCTATGTTCGCATAGCTTTCTCGACGGTATGGCGGTGGGATTAGCATTCCAGGTTTCATCAATTGTTGGCGTGATAGTCGCGGTTGCGGTTCTCACCCATGATTTTTCCGATGGCATAAATACCGTGAGTATGATTCTCCGCGGCACGAATGATAGGAGAAAAGCCATGCGTTGGTTATTTGCCGACGCGGCCGCACCCGTTCTCGGTATTATTTCGACTTTATTTTTCGCCGTACCGGAAAAAGGTTTGAGCGTAATCCTCGCCTTATTCGCCGGTTTCTTTCTTTATATCGGCGCCAGCGACCTCATTCCCGAAAGCCATCACGCTCATCCGAAATTTTTGACCACATTCATGACCTTGCTTGGGGCTGGTGTTTTGTATACGGTGATATATTTTGCGGGGTAATATCAAGGACTCACCTTGATGCTATAATCATCCCATGTCCATCATCTTTGAAATCTGTCTGATTGTTCTCACCACTTTCGCCCTCTTCGTCTCATTTTTCTTCAAAATACTCGTCGCCAACGAAATATTGGCTGTTTTATCATTTCTGGGATTGATTCCAGTCGCGATAAGCGCCATAAAAAGTCTCATAAAAAAGAAATTATCGGTTGATCTGCTCGCTTCTATCGCCCTTATTTTCTCTCTTCTTTCGCGCGAATGGTTCTCCGCCGCTTTCATCACTCTCATGCTCGCTTTTGCCCGCGTTTTCGACCGTATTACCGAGGCTCGCGCCAAGAAAACTATTCAGAGTTTGATGAAATATCATGTTGAACGGGTCCGTTTACGCGTCAATGATTCGGTCAAAGAGGTACATATCAGTGAAATCAGACCGGGCGATGAAGTTATTGTTGAAGACGGTGATAGAATACCGGTTGATGGCGTGATTATCTCAGGACAAGCAGATATTGATGAATCATCTCTGACTGGGGAAAGTGAATTGGTTCCAAAAAAAACAGGAGATAAGGTCTTCACTTCCACATTCAATGAAAGCGGTTCCTTAATCGTTAAAACAGAGAAAATAGGCAAAGATACGACACTTTCGCGCATGGTCGCTTTGGTTGAAGAAGCGAGTCGGAGCAAAAATCAAGCCGAGCGCGCGGCGGATAGATTCACGCAGTGGTATATTCTGATATCGATTATCGCGACCAGTGCTATGTACGCGCTCGGTCTTTCATCAAGGGAAATATTAGCGGTGCTTCTCGTGGTTTGCGCCGATGATATCGCCGTTGCCATACCTCTCGCTTTTACCGCGGCAATTTCGCATGCGGCAAAACGCGGAGTTATCGTAAAAGGTTCCAGCGTCTTCGAACAGCTTTCAAAAATGAAATATTTATTGACTGATAAGACCGGCACCTTGACTCGCGGCAAGCCGAAAATTGTTGAAGTGAAAACTTATGAAGATTCATTGACCGTGAATGAAATAGCGAAACGATTTGCTCTTGGCGCGTCGGAGTCCAACCATTCCGTTTCGCGGGCTATTATCGAATATGCCAAGGAACATGAAATAAAATCCCATACCCCCGATGAATTCGAGGAGATTCCCGGCCAGGGCATTTCATTCAAGCATGACGGCGAGACAATGTTGATTGGTCGCCTTTCATTCATGGAAAAGCAAGGGGTGAATATATCCGAAAGAATCAAGCATGATGTTGAAATCGAAAAAGATTCCGGCAGAGGCATCGTTTGTTTGTCCTTGAATGGGAAAGTCGCCGGACTAATGTCGTATCACGACGAACTCCGTCCGCGCGTGAAGGAAATAATCGCGGACACGCATACGCTCGGCGTGCGGCAATGGCATATGTTAACTGGCGACAATGAACATTCCGCCAGAGAAGTCGCGAATGAATTGGGTCTTATACACCATCACGCCAATATGACGCCAGAAGGCAAAGTGAAGTTCATTACGGAATTTGAAAAGGAACATTCAGGGAAGGGCGCGAGTAGAGGTATTCGTAATAAGTTGGAGGATAAGGGAATCGTTGGTTACATGGGCGATGGCGTGAATGACGCCGCGTCTCTGGCGCTCGCGGATGTTTCTATCGCCATGGGCGGCATCGGCGCCGACGCGGCAATCGAGGCGTCTGATATTACGATAATGAAAGATAAACTCGATAGGTTGCCGGAGACTATGCGCATCGCCAAGAAAGTGATGAAGATAATGAAGCAAAGTTTCTGGATTTGGGGCATTACCAACGCATTTGGTCTCGGCCTAGTCGCATTCGGTGTGATTGGTCCCGCTGGCGCCGCGACATACAACTTTTTGACGGATTTCATACCGATAGGGAACGCGCTCCGGGCGGGAAGGGGGAAGAAAGATTGATAAGTAAAATGTTATAATATTTCCATGCCGAAAATTTGTGACCATACAACTGTTGGAATGTTCATTTGGAATGAAGACAGATTATTACTAATAGAGCGCGGTAAAAGGCCGTATGGTTACGCTGTTCCCGCCGGTCATGTTGATGGCGATGCTACATTCGAAATTGCTGCAAAGCGCGAACTCAAGGAGGAAGTTGGTTTGGATACAGAAAGCATTGAATTATTAGTTGAAGGACGAAAGGAGAATAAGTGCAGGCGTGAAGGAGGCACTTGGCATTATTGGAAGCTATACAAAATCATTCCATCTGGTAATATTTCCAGAAGTTTGGATGAAACAAAAAGAGCTGGGTGGTATGATAGGACTCAAATTCAAGAATTGGCGCGTAGGACTGAAGAATATAAGTTTGGTAAAGTCTCCGAAGAAGATTGGGAGAAAAGTCCGGGCTTGGAATTAGTTATGTGCGAATGGTTCAAGGAATTAAAAGTCTTTTAAAGATATATTATGAAGAAAAAGATGAAAATCACACTTTGCGGCAGTATGAAATTTCATCCTGAAATGGAGAAGATTTCAAAAGAGCTTATTAATGGTGGACATAAGGTAAAAGTCCCGCTATTACGAATTGATGTTGAGGAAAATGGAAAAAGTCGTAAAATGTCTATCCGCGCCTTTATTGAATCAAATAAGGGAATTGATTCGTTTTCTCATGACCACCCTATTTGGAATGAGAAATCAAATGCCATTGATGACCATTTCGAGAAAGTTGAATGGTCTGATGCTATTCTCGTAGCGAATTATCCGAAACATGATATAGATGGTTATGTCGGGGGTAATACACTCATGGAAATGGGGGTTGCGAAATTCTTAAGGAAGAAAATTTTCTTGCTATTGCCAGTCTCGTCAAAACTATCGTACAAAGAGGAAATTCTAGGTATGAAACCGGTGGTAATTAATGAGGATTTGTCAAAGATAAAATAATTTTCGGAGTCGGGAAAATGTCCGATCTCCTGCCTATTGATTATTCATATCTTGCATATCCGCTTCAACTCATTAATATCTTCCGCGGTTAATTCTTTATTCGTGCTTTCATTCAAGCGATACATAACTGCTTTCTTGTTTTCAATATGGTTTAACCCCAGGGCGTGTCCGAGTTCATGTTCAAGGACGCGAACCAGCTGGCCAGTGTCGTTGAATTGATAGATATTTATCCGTCTTCCCGCGGCATCGCTTATATATTCGCCTTCGCTGAATTCTTCGCCGGTCGAAGAGCCGACGGTATTGTAAGTCTTTACATTCAAATTGAGATTATTCACTAGCCTATTCATCACAACCACGACGGAATTCAGCGTATCAACGAGAGAGTTGAAAGTTTTCTGTTTAGTATTAAGCGCGATGGCGTTCGCGTTCAGACTATTCCTCTGCTGTTCCAATTGCCGGTACTGTTCTTTCGGCGCGCCGCCTTGACTATTCCAGTACTGTACTGACTTGTCATAAGCGCTTTTTTCTTTGTTGAAAGCGTCAATCGCCGATTGAATACTTACTTTTTCGCTTTTGTATGAAACTTGAAGCGAATCATATTTGGCTTTCAATGTATCGTATGTGGCTTTATCATTTCCGATTACTATGCCAAGCTTCGACATCTCTTCGGTCGCTTGCTGGCGATAGTCATAAATCAAATTCACGATAAGCCTATTCTTATTTGGATTGTCGGCGCTATTATCTTTCTCTAAAAGAGTTTTACCGGCCGCGATATCCCAAATCGAACCTGCTTCTCGTACGAATTTCAATACTTGTTCATTGCTCATACCGAATTTTGGATCAATAGCTCCTATTGAATACCGTATTGGTTTCGAGCAAGGAGGTGATATTATTCCGGTAATTTTCTCCACTACTCCATTCAAAATAGTTTGTATTTGCGCTCTGTAATGGTAAATACCAAAAATAAAGGCGAATATTATAGCAAAATAAACGATATTCTTGATAAAATTCGCGGTTCTGCTCATATTTTAATTATAGCATCTCACTTCACTCAATGTCTTCGACACCGAATAAAGTAAGATGCTATTATGAGCCTATAATATGATTGTTTTTATTTTTGGAAATCCGGATTTATCCATGGATTCACTTCCGCTTAGAATATTACCGCAACTGCGAAAGAAATTTCCAAGCATTCAATTCGTGGTGAAAGATCCGAATGAAGAATGGGATGTGCCGGAAGAACTTACTATTATTGATACGGTTATTGGTGTGAAGAAGGTGACAATATTCGATACTCTTGAAGAATTCACCGCCGCGCCGAGATTTTCTATGCATGATTTCGACGCTCTAGCCAATCTCCGTTATTTGAAAAAACTTGGCAAGCTTAAGAAGATAAGAATTATTGGGGTACCGCCGGATATTAGTGAGGAAAAAGCGGTTGAGTCTATCGGTAAGATTTTGAAAAAATAAGAGGAGGTAATCTGTTAGATTAGTGATGGTGGATTAAAAAAGGCGGCCTGCGAGGACCGCCTGTGATTCATGCTCTTCACTCAAGCAGTCATGACTTTAGTGACAATGACGCTCTTATGCGCCAGAACTATCGAACCAATTTCCGGATCGATCTGGTATAGATTAATAAGAGAACGATGTTCTTCACGATCCGCCCAGAAGACTTCTCGGAGATCTCCGGTAATTGGTGACATTTGTGGTGCTGCTATCCCCCGAATGGTATAGCATCTCGCGGCGCATTCATCGGCGTGGCCTTTGTGTTTGAGTAAATATTCGAGCACATTCTGATATGACCACGCGTTGTTCACATTGTTCGGACCGCAGTGTTCATACAGACCACCGACAAATCCGGGGAATAGACCGTTCAATAATCCTTGGATAATATGTTCCGGCTCTGATTTATTCAGAGCAATTGCCAGTAAATGCATCCAATCGTCTTCGCTTATTTGCGAGGCTTCGAATCTGTCCCAACCGCACGGCAAAACGAAGCGGGTAAGAAGTACATATCCGCTGACGCGCGCGCCGCCGCGATAAAATTCGACTTCCGCCGGTAAAGTCTTTGCCGGTGAAACTGGACTGCTGGGTTTGCAAAGTGACGGTGTCAAAACCGCATTCATAGTTTAGGTTCTCCTTTTATGTTGCGCAAACC
>ERZ1292629.3037-Hain-H43-01um-R1-3037-length-13367-cov-5_pt1 | contig 13367 bp, 8 predicted proteins | sample MGYA00564399_ERZ1292629 | MGnify/ENA primary metagenome ERZ1292629 (study PRJEB36523, sample SAMEA6512636) | groundwater metagenome | collected 2019-01-08 | study: AquaDiva: Metagenomics assemblies of 32 groundwater samples | reverse complement strand
GAATTGTACGAAAGCCTGGAGTTCGCGGAACTGCGCCAAGGCGTAGCGCAAACCGCCGGCGACTTTCTTCATCGCTTTGGTTTGAGCTGCGGAGCCCACGCGCGAGACCGAGAGTCCAACGTTTACGGCCGGCCGGATGCCTTGGTAGAAAAGATCGCTTTCCAAATAAATCTGGCCGTCGGTAATCGAAATTATGTTCGTCGGAATGTAAGCGGTAATGTCGCCGAGTTGCGTTTCGACAAGGGGGAGTGCCGTCAAGGATCCCCCGCCTTTCTCTTTTGATAGTTTGGCGGCGCGCTCTAGCAAGCGGGAGTGGAGGTAAAAAATATCGCCGGGGTAAGCTTCGCGGCCCGGCGGGCGGCGGAGCAAGAGCGAGATCTGCCGGTAAGCCCAGGCATGTTTTGAAAGGTCGTCGTAAACAACAAGCGCGTCTTCGCCGCGGTCGCGGAAATATTCGCCTACGGCGCAGCCGGCAAAGGGTGCCAGATACCACAAGGCGGCGGGCGACGAAGCCGAAGCGGAAACTACAATAGTATATTTCAAGGCGTCATATTGCTTGAGGGTTTCCACAATGCGGGCAACTTTCGCTTCTTTCTGTCCTACGGCTACATATATACAGATAGGCGTTTTGCGGCCGGTATCAGAGCCCTGGTTAATTATCGTATCGAGCGCCACGGCGGTTTTGCCGGTCTGGCGATCGCCAATGATAAGTTCGCGCTGGCCGCGGCCGATCGGGATCATTGAATCTATGCTCTTTAATCCGGTATGGAGCGGCGTGTTCACACCTTCGCGTTCCAAAACGGATGGCGCGCGATTTTCCAAAGGGTAGCGTGTTTGTTCTTGGTTTTTAAAAATTGGGCCCTTGCCGTCCAGGGGATTGCCCAGGGGATCGATCACGCGGCCAACCATTTCTTTGCCGACCTGGAGCGAAAGCACTTGGCCGGTGCCCTTAACGGTATCTCCGCTTTTTATTTCCAAATAATCATCGAGCACCAAAGCGCCGATTGTTTCTTCTTCGAGGTTTAAAGCCACGGCGCGGCGCGGACCCGCATGAGTTTCGATCGTGAGGAGCTCCTGGCTCGCCGCTTGCTTCAAACCGGTCAATTTTACAATGCCGTCGCCGACTTCAATTATGCGGCCCACGGCTTCCCAGTCGGTCTTATCCTTATAATCGGCAATTTCACGCTTAAGTTTTTCGATGATTTCGTAAGACATTGGTTAGAATTTAGAACCTAGCCGCCTTGGCGCCCGCTCCGACTCGGAGACGAGGCGAGAGCCTCGCCCCGTTGCGACGGGGCGGGAGCCTAGAATTTAGAATTGGTTGCGGAGAATAATTTTTGCAGTTTTCGTTTAAGCGACATGTCGAGTTCGCGTTCGTCATTTACGGTGATCCTTACTCCGGCCACGAGTTCAGGAAGAATTTGTTCTTCGACTTTATCTTTGGGTTTAAGAAGCGTATGAAAAAGTTTGCGCGCGGGCTGGGGTAAGGGGCGGGCGGAAGCAACCTCAATTTTATTTATGCCCTTGCGGGCGTAAAACATTTTTTCGGTCGCCGCGGCGATTTTAGGCAAAAGGTATGCGTCGCCGTTTTGCCTCGCTAAAGATATGGCGCGGCGGATGTACTCTTCCTGCTTCACCTGGCTCTCTGTGCTTGCGAGCACCGCGCTTAAAGCTTCGGCATAAACCCTGGGAGAAAACTTCATCCCTCACCCTTAGAGAATTTGCGCAGAGCGCAAGCCCTCAATCTGTTTTGTCCTGGGGACCTTTAGCTCCGAATAAGTTCTTATTAAAATGTTTTTCATAAAGTGATTCTCTAAGGGTGAGGGATTCCCGCCGGACGCCGAAAGCGGCGGCAGGAGAGTAATTATAGGAAAAAGCGGCTGGAAAAGCAAAACCGATTACAATCTAAAAAAGATAAGGCCGGCGCGGGAGAAAAGCTTGCGTCGGCCTCGGATGTTCGGGTCGTATAGACCCGAGTGGTCCCCAAAAGGAGGGGCAGCAGCGCAGCAAAAGCTAGCAACCGGGGTTATTTAGAAAATACTGGAACTGGCTTAATTATAGCGCTTGCATTTCGTTTATGGAAGGGGAATGTGGATAACCCCAAAGGGCTTTACCGGGATTCAAGCATAAGGAAGCCCCGACGTGCATGGTTGCACCGGGGCTTTTAGCGGAAAATGTTTGGTGGGAAATACTTCTTATATCATACCAGTATACAAAATCTTTGTCAAGCGCGCTTCCGACGGTATTTGATTGAGTGAATACATAGTTTCCATGATACGGAGGCTTGCGCTAACAGGGTTGGATTATCCTCTAAACTTTCCTATGTTTAGGCGTAACCCAAAAGCCCAGCCTGAACTTGCCGCCGAGCATCAGCCGCGTTTGCGCATCAAGACCCGGAAAAGCGCCGAAGACAATCAGAGTTATGGGGATCAAGAGCCACTGCAACGCATACAGGAAATAATGCCACCGGCGGAACCAGGCCGGCTTGGGGGGCAAAAGCAGTATGGCGAGTATAGCTGAACTGGCGATACCCAACATCGCCAAGCTCATAATGAAGCTTGTAATCTGCGGCAGGCTGTAAGACAGAAGCGAGTAGCTGAAAGCCTCGCCGCCCAGCCAGAGCGGCAGCCAGCCCAAAGCAAAAATCATGAGGGCGTTCGTCGCCCAGGAATGAAAACCTTCGATCGTAATCAATGACCAGTACCATTTTTTCCGCAAGGGTATTTTTTTATCGTATAAAAACCCTTGCCCGCGATCCGAATCTACCAATCCATCCGAAGTATCCGAATGGCCTTGCTGAATAGGCATATCCGAATAATTCGGGTTGTTGATTCGGTAAGTATTCGGAGCATTCGAATGTAATTCGGATTTTTCGGATTGCCTACCACAGAGCATATAAGGAATGTTTTCCGCGCCCCAGCCCCAGCGCCGGTGCTGGCGGTAGGTATTTTTCATCGTACTCCAAAAAGTCGGGCCGACGTTTGCATCCATGGATACGGGATAGGATAAGGGCTCCACGCGGAACTCGCCGTTGTAGCGCAGAAATCCCTGCCAGAACACACGCGAGTCTTCGGAAACGACATCCTTGTGCCAGAATCCCATATCAACAAGCGCCTGGAAAGGGATTGATTGGGACGAAAAAGATGTGAGCCGTTCCGGCCTCGCCTGCTGCATCATTTGCCAGAAGGTGGAGGAGAACGAAACTACGCGCGCGAAAGCGGGAGCCTGGTAAATATTGTTAGTGAAGAGCGGCACCGGTTGGTAGATTGCGCGCAGCCTGTCTTCGGCATTTAAAAATGCATAGGTGAGCCGTCCGAAGTAATCGGGGAAAATTTGCGTGTCAATGTCAAAAACGGAAACCAGAATATTTTCGTAGGAGAGCGCTGATTCACGCTGACTAGACGCTGACTTGCGCAGAACCTCGCTGGCGGTATCGTTGGTCTGCGTATAGTCTGCGTAAGTCCGCGTATTGACCAAGGGGTCAATAATTAGCCGCTTGGCTTCTTTGGCGGCCCAGGCTTCGTTCGAACCTTTGCCGGGAATTTCTCCGGGCAAGCCGGCCGGGTGTTTCGTAGTTAGAAACCTGCGGAAGCGCGCGCCGAATTCCGCTTTGATTTTTTTCGCCGTTTCCGCGGCTTCCTCGCCGCCGCTTGCTTCCGTCGCCAAAACCACGATGAATTTGTCCGTGGGATAATTGGCTTTAACCAAACTTCCAAAACTTTCTCGCACGAGCGGATGGGGTTCTTTGTGTATAGGGAAGATGATTAAGTGAATGATTTCTTTCCAGGATATGCGATTCGAATCTACTAATTCATCCGAATGCTCCGATTCAACAATTCGGGGCATTCGGATGTCATTCGCCTGCCTGCCGGTCAGGCAGGGATTTTTAGGATCGCTTTGGAGCTTTTTTAATTCCGCGAGCCAATCCACCTTAAGATTGCGCTTCATCTGCCGGAAAGTCGCGCTCAAATGGAGCGAGAGGTAAACGGTTTTGAGGAGCCAGTAGGTGTCAAAAAGAATGATGAAGATGGCGATAAAAGCGGGAGTGGCCCAGGAGAGGAAAACCATGAGTCCGATCGTGAGCCAAGCCAGCGCTCCGGGAATAATTTCAAAAAAGCGGTACATATTTAGAACCTAGAATTTAAAACCTAGAAGCTAGAAAGTATGATTTTCTTAAATTTGCCGTGATTGCTTGAAAATTAAGCGTATTCACTATACAGTATAACGGCAGAGCACGGAAATACAGGTAAAAAATCTTTTGGCCTCGTCGTCTAGCCTGGTCCAGGACGCCGCCCTTTCACGGCGGAGACACGGGTTCGAATCCCGTCGGGGCTACAATTATCCACTTTTGTACTAGCGTTTGAGATTGTATAATAAGTTACGATGGTTCAAAACGCGAAAAAGGCTCGGGCAGTTCAGCTAAGGTTAGCCGGCAAAAGCTATGGGGAAATTACTAAAATTCTCAACGTATCTTCAAAGGGATTGTTGAGTTACTGGTTTAGAGATTTAGTCTTGCCCGTAAAAGTTAGGAAAAAGCTATCTCGGAAAATAGCCTTTGCTAGAAAACGAGGATTTTTTAGATTCAATAAAGAACGCACCGCAGCTATTCTTGCCGACAATGAGCTGGTTGCTAAACAAGCCGCCGCTTCCATCAAAAGACTTGCAAAAAACGAACTCCTCCTGGTTGGCGCAGCTCTTTATTGGGGCGAAGGCACGACAAAAGAACTCGAATATGGTTATCAGCGCATTTCCTTTTCTAACTCGAACCCCATTATGGTAAAAATTTTTATGAGGTTTCTCCGCGAGATTTTAAGTGTTGAAGATGACAAGATTAAAGCTGGTATTCATATCCATCCGAACATTAGTGCGGAAGCAGCAAAAAAATTTTGGTCAAAAGTAACCGGTTTAGATGCAGGAAAGTTCTATATTTTCAATCAAATCAGCCGCGCGAGCCAACTAAAGCGGCCACCAAATTTTCTCCCCTACGGAACAATCAACATTCGGGTTAGCAATAGGCAATTGTTTTATAAAATTAAAGGATATATTAACGGGATTATTGCACAACTGGCATCTGAAGCAATTTGATATACTTATTGTAATGCAGGATAAATCTATTCCAGATTCCAGATTCCAGATTCTAGATTCTCGCCGGGGTTTCACCATCCTTGAGCTTTTGATTTTCACCGCGATTTTTACCGGCGCGGCGATGGCGTTTATCGCGATCCTGGTGGCGGTTACGCGCGTCCACGTCCGCCAGAACGCGATGGCCGAGGTAACGCAGCAAAGCCAATTCCTGCTGACCACGATTCAGCGCTACGTCGAACAGTCGAGCGCCATCGAAATGGCCAACGATTCGACGACGAGCACCTTAAAGCTTCGCATGGCTTCGACGACCGGCGATCCCGCCTATATTTATTTGTCGGGAACGACCGTCTACCTGAAACAAACGGAGAGTGGCACGGCCGAGCCTTTGACTTCGGACAAGGTGCAGATAACAAGTTTGAATTTCGCCAAGCGGTCTAATCCCGGCGGCCACGATTCGGTGAGCGTGGCCTTTCTGATGAACTATAACGCGACGAACATTCAGCACCGCTTCACGAATGAAATTGATACTGCGATCGGCCGGGTCTCCGCGGCCACTTTTGATTCGAACATTTTGCCTTCGACCGGGAACACTTACCGCCTGGGCACGGCGGCGGCGGATTGGCAGGCGATCAACAACACGATTTATTTCAGCGGCTCGAACGTGGGCGTGGGGGTTGCCTCGCCAGGCCAGACGCTCGAGGTAAACGGCGGCGTGCGCTTGAATACGACGACCGGGAAGCCGACTTGCGACTCTACCCAGCGCGGCACGCTGTGGGTAACGCAGTCCGCGAGCGGCACCAAGGATTATGTCCAGGCCTGTATTCGCAGTTCTACGAGCACGTTTTACTGGGCAACTTTAGATTAGAACCTAGAAGCTAGAATTCAGAATCTAGAATCGCTTTTAAAACCTAGAAGTTAGAATTTAGAACCCAGAAGAAACATGATCGAAACTTTTTAATCATAAATTCTAAATTCTAGGTTCTAGATTCTAGATTCTGCACAATGACCAAATCTTTCAAGGAGCTTCTGGTTTGGCAAAAAGCCAAGGAATTAGCCGTTGAAATTTATAAGCTGACGGAAGAATTTCCAAACTCTGAAATTTATGGTTTAAGCAGCCAGATGCGAAGAGCTGTTATTTCGATTTCTTCTAATATCGCGGAAAGCTACCAGCGTTTTCATAAAAAAGAAAAAGACCAATTACTTGCAGTGGCTTACGGTTCGGGCGCGGAGCTTGAAAGCCAGATTGAAATAGCAAGGGAGTTGTTCCCTAGCTTAAAATATGAAAAAGCAGATGCGATTCTTTTGGAAGTTATGAAAATGCTTAACAATTTCCTGCATTAAGTCAATTTCCAGCTTCCAGCTTCCAGCTTCCAGCTTCTAAGTTTGCTTGTGGATAAACTATTTACCGGCTTGTTATATACTATTATTGAGTATTCTAGGTTCTAAATTCTGAATTCTAGATTCTAAACAATGTCCAACAAACAAATCATCTATGTTGTGATCGCCGTCGCCATCGCGGGTTCCTTGGTTGCCTATTTTGTTTCGCGCAAAGGGAGTAGCGCGCCGGAATCCGAACTTAGCCAGCAAGGAGGCCAAGGCTTGGTTACGCGGGAAGTGGCGCCGGAGAATATCGCAGTTCCGGAAAAAGATTCCGGTAACGTTCCGGAAAATGTCGCCAAGCCCGAGCAGGTATCGCCGGCGGCGGCTGGAGTAGAGGAAGATATGCGGACATTTTCGATTACCGTGTCGGGAAATAAATTTTCGCCGGACACAGTGATTGCTCGTGTCGGCGACATCATTAAATTGAATTTCACCGCCGTCGACAAAAATTATGAATTTACCCAGCCGGATTATGGCTTTAAGGCCCAGCTCCCGAAAGGACAAACGGTTTCCGTAACCTTCGGCGTGAACGGCGAAGGCAAGTTCCTTTTCTACTGCGGCAGCTGCGGCGGGCCGTCACAGGGTCCGGTGGGATATATTATTGTGGTGAAAAGATAAGAACCTAGAATTTAGAACCTGGAATCTGGAAAATACGAATTATGCTATTACTAAAAAAGTCGATCGGTTTTTAAAGTTTTAAATTCTAGATTCTGAATTCTAGGTTCTAAATTCTAATCTCATGTTAAATAAAAAACTTTTAGGAATTTTAGTCGCGGTCATCGTTGTTCTCGTTCTGGTCGGCGTCTGGGTGGGGGTTAAACTTACCGGAAACGGCGCTGACGAGCCCTCGGAATATTCGGCGGTTTACCTTTCAAGCGGCGATATTTATTTCGGCAAACTCTCCTGGTTCCCGTGGCCCAAAATTAAAAATGTTTGGTACATCCAGCGGGGAGTGGACGCGCAGAATCAGCCCCAGCTGGGACTTGCGCCTTTCACTTCCGTTTTCTGGGGTCCGGTTGACGAAGTTTCCTTAAATCCCAAAGAAATTCTTTTTTGGACGCGCTTGCGCGAAAGCAGCCAGCTTGTGCAGGCCTTCAGGAACCCGCAAGCGGTCCAGCCGCCGCCCGCGAATCAGCAGGTTTCACCAGGGCAGCAGCAAAATCCCACAAGCGGAAACCCTCAATAGTAAGTAGAAAGTGGTAGGTAGTAGGTGGAATATGGGACGATAAAAACATGACCGAAGGATCAAATATAAAATCCTTTCGGGATTTAAACATTTGGCAGAAAACAAAAGCCTATGCAGTAGCTTTGTACAAAGTCACCGAGCAATTTCCTCGATCCGAGCTTTACGGGTTAACCAATCAAATCCGGCGCGCGGCGGTTTCTATGCCTGCGAATATCGCCGAAGGATTTAGGAGAAAGACAAAAAAAGAAAAACTGCAGTTTTTACGGATTGCCTATGGGTCAGGAGCTGAATTGGAGACACACCTCGAAATCAGCCGCGACTTGAATTATTTGCCGGAAACATCGTATGCAAATCTGGCGCTTGAGTTGGAAAGCATTATGAAAATGATGAATTCAGCTCTCCGCTCTCTGGAAAGCTGAAATAGCAGGATAATTGTCTACCACCTACCACCTACCACCAAATACTTGTCCACAGCCGTTAAATCCCCGGGTTCTATATAATAAAGGTAAATACGCAGCATGAACCAGCAAGCTCGGACATACCGGAGAAAATTAGCCTGGAGTTTAATCAGCTTAATTTCGCTCGCTATTCTACCACCTACCACCTACCACCTACTACCTACCGCAAACGCCTTCACCGGCCCGTCCTCGGGCGGCGGCGTGGGCACGGGCGCGATCGGCGTGAATTCGGCCAATAACTTGAGCGTCGGCACCTCGACGCCGCTTGCCGAGACCAAGTTTTTGATCGTGGCTTCCAGCTCGGCCGACAGCGCGAACTTTGCGGTTAAAGTCAGCTACCCCTTGAGTACGCCGATCTTGTGGGTGCGGAACGACGGCAAGGTCATGATCGGCACCTCCACGCCCATTTCCGCCGCGGCTCTGACGGTGCAGGGCGACATTTATGCAACCGGCAACTTGTATGGCACTCTTTCCGGCGCAGTTTTAGCTGCAAACGTTACGTCCGACGTCTTCGGCCGCCTGCAGGGCAACGGGAATTTCGCTTTTCCGGCCTCGCTAGGTGTCGGCACTTCTTCGCAGGCGGGACTGCCGCAGGAACTCTCGGTTTATGGCGATGCGTATGTAACGGGCAGCGTCGGCATCGGGACGACGGGGCCGGGGGCAAAGTTACAAGTTCTTGGAGGGAATGTGCTTGTTGGTGGCTATGGTACTGGAACGGAATATGGCATTCTGTTGTCGCCAAGCGATGCTGGTAACTACCACTGGATAGCTCAAATTGCTGGTACTAAGTTGCAGATTGGCTCAGGAAACGTTATTGGTACATCTCCTCAAGTTACTATTGACAACTCCGGCAACGTTGGCATCGGGACGACGGGACCGAGTTCAAAGCTGGATGTTAAGGGAAGCGCAGGAGCATTGACCGATTACGGCATCGCCACGATTGAAGAACCAACTCAAAATAGAGGTATTTCTTTTGGATTCGATACTACAAATGACTGGACATGGGTTTACAGCCGAGATGTTGGAGTGGAAAGTAAACCAATAAGATTTAATGATTTATTTTTTGTTGGCAAAGGAAACGGCAACGTCGGCATCGGGACGACGAATCCGAGTGATTTATTAACGGTGGTGACAAGTGCCCAGGGGACTGGCGGTATGTCAATTCAACAAGCTACCAATGAGGGACTATGGTTCAGGCCGGATAATTCTGCTGGCGCGTCCAATCCTCTCGTTCAGGCCGGGGACAAGAGTATTATATTTAGTGCTGGGTCTATCGAAACAGGTAATCTCGTCATTGCGCCTTGGTCGGCTAGCAGTTATGGAGTACGTATAACGAATACCGGCAACGTCGGCATCGGGACGACGAATCCGAACGCTATGCTGGATGTTGCGGGTACGATTAACGGGCGGAACTACGCCGTTCCAGATACGGGAGCAACGTCGCAATGGGCAAAGCTAGGCACATTTACTGCAGGGCAGGCTGGCCATACAATCCGTGTCGTCGCATACATCCACAACGGTTTTAATGCTGTAAACTCTCAAGATAGCGTTTATACCATAACTTTCAAGACCTCTAACGGTTCAAGCGTAGACGGCAACGGCTTTGCAGGAAATGGAAGCTGGTACGCAATCGGTTTCAATTCTCAAATCCCATCTGGCAATATCAAGTGGAAGGCGAATGCCGCCGGGGTGAGCGCGACCTCATATGATCTCTATATTCTCTTGCCCATTTTTACCACTAATAGCCACTACGCTGTCTCCGTGGTTTCAACCGCAAGCTGGACAAATGTCGGATCAATTGGTCAGACTGACCCAGGCATTGCGAGCGCCTCGGTACTTATACCGACACCAGAGTTCAATGTGCCTTACGGCAGCGTCGGCATCGGGACGACGGGGCCTGCCACTAAACTCGAAGTAGATGGGGATACGACACTTCTAGTTCCGTCTACTGTTGCCACTGCGACGACGGATTATGCATTAAGGCTTTTCGACAATAGGACGAGAACGGCCAATAACGCTCAAGCGATTATATTTCAAAATGCTTCAACAGAGCATTTCGCGCGGATTGAAGTTACTGATTTGGGTGGTGGCGGTAACGCGGCGGCACGTATGGATTTCAAGGTAAACAGTGCCGCAGAGGGGACTAATCCAACCTCGCGCCTGACAATTCTAAATAGCGGCAACGTCGGCATCGGGACGACCAACCCCACGAGCACCCTCACTGTCGTCGGCGAAATCAAAACCACCTCCGGCGGCGTCCGCTTCCCCGACGCCACCCTCCAGACCACGGCCTACACCGGCACTTCCACCCAGGTGGTCTCGGCCGCGAACGTCTCGGCCGACGTCTTCGGCCGCCTGCAGGGCAACGGGAATTTCGCTTTTCCGGCCTCGCTCGGCGTCGCCACCTCGACGCAGGTCGGCTTGCCCCAGGAACTTTCGGTATATGGCGATATCTATGCCTCTGGCAACGTCGGCATCGGGACGACGAGTCCAAACGCGGGATTGCAAATTAGCGGCGGCAACGTTCATGTGCAGGGTTCTTTCAGCAACAGTAATCAGTTAAGAATTACCGGAACGGGAGCCGCGGGTACGGGCAACGATGCGATTCTCCGTTTTGATACGTCCAGCAATAGCCGAGTGATATATGTGGATGAAAGTGATTCAAACAAAATGAAGTTTACTGGCGGTGGAGCAACGGATTTGGTCACAATAGATAACAGCGGCAATGTCGGCATCGGGACGACGGGGCCAAACCGAAGGCTTACGATAGGAAATCCTGGAGCGGTAAGTACCAATACACAACTGCTCTACCTTAAACAGCCCAATGATTATGGTTACTCATTCAATATCGATGATTCTGTTACTGGTCGTATGTATCTCCAAGGAGTCAATGCTGGTGTTGAATCAAACATTATGACTCTTGACAGAACAACCGGCAACGTCGGCATCGGGACGACGGGGCCGGTGACCAAGCTCCAAGTGGGTTTGGATGCTCCGGGAAGTGGGACTCAAGAGCACATGCGGTTCTCCAATGCCGCGAACAGTGTGGCATACCTATTGATTGGCACCATCGCGGGAGGAACACCGCCAGCGTATATTTCAACTGACGGAAGCGGTCGTCCGCTAGTCTTGCAGAATAACGGCGGCAACGTCGGCATCGGGACACCCCAATCGGGGACAGCACCGGCTGAGAGACTTCACGTGATCAACAATGTGTCAGCCGCTCTTGGCTATTCACTGAAGTTACAGAATGACGACACCATCGACTCTGGAACTACGGGGACAGGCATTCTGTTTGCGGTAGGCAGTGGCGGCGCTGCTCGCGGGAAGGGTGGATTGGTTTATGCTTATCCAACTGGCGGCGGCACGTGGAATCGCGGGAATTTTTATTTCCTGCAAAACAGTGTAGCAGATGCGAGCACTCCAACACTGGCAAATTCAGTTGTAACCATAACGAATACCGGCAACGTCGGCATCGGGACGACGGGGCCAGGTGCGAAGCTGGATGTAGCGGGAACCATGCGCATAAGAGACCAAGGAGACAATGTCCTTTCGGTGCTTCAATCCTCTAAAACTTACCAGCTTATCGGGACTTACTCGGGGTGGGATGCGAATGCGATTTATCTTGGTGGTTACAATGCCACAAACAACCCGCAGAATTCCTCCAGCACCCGGGTCATTGTCGGCGGCTCCGGTTCCACCCTGCCGCTCGACGTTACCGGTGTTCTTACCGTCTACGGCAGCGGAAATTCTAGTTTTGCCGGCAACGTCGGGATTGGGACGACTACGCCAAGTGCAAAACTAGAAATACAAGCGGCACAGAATGCCGCTCATTTAGAATTGGAGAGCACTGGCAGCGGTGCAAGAAGGTGGGGTTTGATAGTTAATCCTGGCTGGGCGGCTGGCTCCTTAAGTTTGTATGATTTAACTTCTGACAGTGCAAGGTTATTGATTGACACCTCCGGCAACGTCGGCATCGGGACGACCCAGCCATCTTCAACCTTGCACGTCATCGGCGACATCCGCGCCTCGGGCAACCTTTACGGCACTTTTAGCGGCGCGGTCTCGGCCGCCAACGTCTCGGCCGACGTCTTCGGCCGCCTGCAGGGCAACGGGAATTTCGCTTTTCCGGCCTCGCTCGGCGTCGCCACCTCGACGCAGGTCGGCTTGCCCCAGGAACTTTCGGTATATGGCGATATCTATGCCTCTGGCAACGTCGGCATCGGGACGACGGGGCCAGTAGCGAAACTACATGTGTATGATGGGTCAACCAGTGCTTATCTCAAAATACAAGCCCCCTTGGCAAGCCAGAGTGCACTTGAGTTTGCAGACAACACAAATGGTCAAGACATTGTGATTTATCGTTTCCAAGGGACAAGGGATTTAAGTATCTGGACGCCAACTGCCAGCGATATTGTTCGAGTGACACAAGGCGGCAATGTCGGCATCGGGACGACGGGGCCGCAGCAAAAACTTCATTTCTCTCCAGGAAGCTTTATTGGATTACCTATATCATCTCCTTATGTCCCTGCTACATGGCAAAGAGGGGGTACAGGTATTATTTTGGCTGGAGCGCAGAATACAGACGGGACCGGCTGGAATTACGGTAGCAGAATGACTGTGTCGGATTACGGTGATGGCTTAGGTACCTCGATAGACGCGTTGGCAAACGGAACATGGTATAATGACGCATTGTTTATTAGTGGACGGTCTGGCAGATATGGATACGTCGGCATCGGGACGACGGGGCCAGCGCAAACACTTGACGTTGCCGGTATCATTAAGAGTGGAACTGGCGGCGGAAAGATTTTTCTGCAACGCAACTTGACCGATTTGTCCACGCGTAGAAACTGGGGTTGGGGAACAGAGATTTCCACTGCCGGAGACGTTCAGTTGTTAGAAAGTACAGCCAACAATACAGACCCAACCGTTTCCAGGATGACAATTTTGAGCGGCGGCAATGTCGGCATCGGGACGAGTACGCCGAGTAAGCCGCTGGAAGTTTTTAGCACAACGGCACGCAATAATATAAAAGTTTCAGGGTCGCAAGCCCCATCCGTTTATTGGGGTACCACAACAGGCAACGCGAACAACAGGAATTGGGAAATAGTCTCTAATCAGGCGGCTAATGGCAATTTTGATGTTCTATATTCTACCACTAATGTTGCCGACCCGACTGTATACGCTATGTCAATTGATAAATCCGGCAACGTCGGGATCGGGACGACGGGACCGAATGCCAAACTGGAAAGTTATAG
>ERZ1292629.3035-Hain-H43-01um-R1-3035-length-13374-cov-5_pt1 | contig 13374 bp, 14 predicted proteins | sample MGYA00564399_ERZ1292629 | MGnify/ENA primary metagenome ERZ1292629 (study PRJEB36523, sample SAMEA6512636) | groundwater metagenome | collected 2019-01-08 | study: AquaDiva: Metagenomics assemblies of 32 groundwater samples | reverse complement strand
CTCTTTACTGACCGGTTTCCTGCTTGTCTCTTCAACAGAATTTCCACGGGTAACTAACGGTCGTAAACATTTTACACCAAAGACAAACTGACCGTGAAAATTAAAACACAAATAATTACGCCAGTAATTACACTAGCAATTTTTTTAGGTCGAAGTTTGGGTCAGCGAGATCAGCGTGGTGGGCCGAGATGTCCACATTATTTTCAATTAGTTTCGAGATCGTCGCCATTTCGCCGGTGCGGTTTACGAGCGTCGCACCGACTAATTCTTTCCCGACAATGATAATTCGCCCGTAAGAATTAATCTCCGGTGAGCCGCGAGAGATAATCAGTCGATCCGGCCCGGGCGCGACATCACCGACGAAAGCAATCGTGATGCCTAAACCTTGCGTGGTATAAAAAGAAACAAATTTGAACGGTTTTCTTTCATTGCTTATCATATTAAGCGCCGCCACTCTCCCCTGCTCTCTAGCATTAACCCAATTGCCCATCTGGACATTTTCTTCCAGAAGTAAATCTTTATACTCGGCGATGTCGCCGGCCGTCCAGACGTCCGGGATATTTGTCTCCAGATACTCGTTAGCCAGAATGCCTTTATTGGTTGCGAAACCGGATTGCTTCGCCCAATCGAGAAGACTGACGACCCCGATCCCGCACATCAGCAATTCACAGGGAATCTGTCGGCCATCTTTCAGGGCCACACCTTCAACCGCTTCACCACCGGTAATCTCGGCCAGCTCGGCTTCTTTAATAATTTTTATGCCATTTTTGGTTAGCGCATTTTCGATCATCATCCCGGAAGCTTCATCTAAAATCGGTTTCCAGAAATAGCTCTCGCGCAAGATCACGGTCGTCTCCAGTCCAGCTAATTTGAGGAGATCTGCCATTTCGAAACTGATAAAACCGCCACCGAGTGTCACCGCCCGTTTGGCAATCTTGATATGCTCCATTATTTTCTTACCATCTTCGAGTGTGCGTAGATAATGGATCCCCAACTTATCCGCGCCGGGAAGATTCAGGCGTCTGGTCTGCACGCCGGTCGCCACCAGCAATTTCTCATATTGGATTTCACCGCCATCGGCCAAGGTTAAAACTTTTTTTGCCCCATCCAAGCTTATCACAGTTTTACCGCCCAAAAATTGGATCTGGTTTTCTTTATACCAATTCTCGCCTTTCAAATAAATTTGGTCGAAAGGAACTTTGCCCAAAAAGAAGTTGGGTTTCGAGAGCATCACTCGCGAATAGAGAGCGTGTGGCTCGTCACTAATCACGGCCAGCGAACCGCTTTTATTGGTTTGTCTAATCGTCTCCGCGACCGAAACTCCCGCCGCGCCCCCGCCGATAATTACATATTTATATTGCTCCACTTTATCGAGTTATTTAGGAAAAATTTGCTGGCCGGCTTTGTCGAACAAGAAAATCGCTTTGGTCGGGCAAGATTCGGCCGACATTATAAGTGTGGCATCGTCAGCGGCGTCTGCTCCATTCACGACTGCTTTATTCTCATTATCCAGACTATAAGTATCGCCGGAGACAGCCAGACAGGAAGCGGCGCCGATGCACAAGTCGCGGTCAATCACAATCTTGCTGATATTGGAACCGGCTCGATTGCGGATATATTCTTTGGTGTTGGCCATAAATTAAAGTTGATTACTTTATTAAAATAACTTCTTTGAAACCGGGCACTTCTTGCTTCAGAACCCCAGCGATAAGCATATTATACGTCATATCCGCCAAGGAACAATGTGAACAAGTCCCGCTGACAGTAAGCTTGACCACGCCATCGTCAACGCTGATCAGTTCAACATCGCCGCCATGCATCTTGATGTAGGGACGGATTTTCTCCAGAATTTTTTCAACTTCAGCTTTCATTTCTGCTTGGCCGGTTTCTCAACCGAAATATTTTTCTTTGTAAAATCTGATTAATTCTTCGACCAATGGCAAACATTCCGGATAACCGATGCCAACCTTCGTCCGTTTCTGGACCGCTTCGAGCGTCGTGGCCCCTTCGAGAACGGCTTCCTCAATATCGGCTTCGGTCACTTTCGTATTCGGATCCACCAAGCGCCCACCTTCGACGATCACTCTCGAGAACTGGCCGGTCTTCTTGAACCAATGATTGATCGCCGCCCGCAAAGCCTTATCGCCGAGGACCGAACAATGGATCTTACGATCCGGTAAACCACCGAGACGAGCGATGATATCTTGCGGGGTGATTTTCAAAGCTTGATCAATTTTCATTCCTTTTTTCTCGGTGACCATCACCGAGAGCATCGAGGTGGCGGCAATGGCGCTGGCACAGCCGAAGGTTCGCCATTTGAAAGCGGTGATGGTATCTCGCTTCTGGTCAATGTTTAGCCAGACGCGCATCACGTCACCACAAGCTGGTGAGCCGACCAATCCTTCGGCGTCGTAAGTGGCGGCCTGCGGATCTTCCCAAAGCAAATTCTGTGGCGAGAAAAAGTGATTACGAACTTCCGGCGAATAGGCCCACGAATCGCCCGTGTATTGATTTACAACATCCGGTTTAGTTTTTTTATTTTTTGACATTTTTTTTCCTCAAGAAGTGCGGTGTTTGTCCGCCGATAAAAGCCCGTGGATCAGACATTGTCTTCTTCTCACCAAGCGAGAGATTAAGTGGCGAAATTTTTCGCAACCTTTCAACAATTGCCGGTAAATATTTCAAAACGTAATTAACATCAGACATTTTCGTCTCGGTGCTTAAAGTAAACCTGACACTGCCGTGGACAAACTCATAAGGATTCCCGAGCGCGGTGAGCACATAAGATGGCTCGAGACTTTCCGAATTGCAAGCCGAACCGGTATTGATCATAATGCCGTACTCATCGAGTTCAAGCAAAAGCGATTCTCCTTCGACATCCAAAATAGAAATATTTAGAAAGTTTGGCAAACGCTTCGTGGAGTGACCGTTCAAAACGACTTTTTTTACTGTCTTAAAAATTCCTTTTTGCAAGGCATCGCGTAATTTCTTCACTCGCCCCAAATCTTTCTTTCTTGACGCCTCGTTAAGTTCGAGCGCCAACCCGAAACCGACAATCGCCGGCACGTTCTCCGTCCCCGAACGCAAACGCCCCTGCTGACCGCCACCATAAATAATCGGGTTCAATTTAAGCCCGCGCCGCACATACAAACCGCCAATTCCCTTCGGCCCATGCAGTTTATGCGCTGATAAAGTTAGGAGATCGACGCCCAGCTTCTCGACATTGATCTCGGCGTAAGCGGCCGCTTGGCTGGCATCGGTGTGGAAATAAGGCAAAGATTTTTCACCACGAAAGTTTTTAATGAGTAAAGAAATTTCCGAAATTGGTTGGAGTGTACCCGTCTCACTATCCGCCATTGTCACCGAGACAATTATCGTTTTGTCGTTGAGATTTTTCTTAACTTCTTCCAAACTAACTAGACCGTCTTTGCCAACCGGCAATTTAATCACTTCGAAACCTTCTTTCTCCAACGCTTCAGCGACAGCCATAATCCCTTTATGCTCCAACGCCGAAATTATTATTCGATTACCTTCCGTTTTATGCGCTCGAGCCGTGCCAGCAAGAGCCAAGTTGTCAGCTTCGGTAGCCGAACCAGTAAAGACAAACTCATCCGGCCGGCAATGCAGAACTTGGGTAATTTGCCCCAGCGCTTTAGTAATCGCCTGTTTAGCGCAACGACCGATTTCGTAGAGATTAGATGGGTTGCCATAATCACGAGTGAAATAGGGCACCATCGCTCGCCAAACACGCGGGTGGAGCGAGGTGGTTGAAGCATTATCGAAATAAACCTGACTTTTCCTCATACTTTATTATCTTACCATGTTTAAATTAGAATTAAGATATCAAACTACTGAACCATGCAAACGCTTGACAAGAAAGTTAATTCGTGTATAATGATGGGCAGATGGGCTGGGTAGTCTAGCCCTTAGTTAGTAGGCCATTGGGCCATTTAGTTAGGAGAAAAGCAGTGTTTACCACCGGAAAGTTCGTTTACTTCAACTACACACAGTACGCGGAACGAGATGGTTTTTCCTATGGTTTTGCGAAGTCGTCGGACCTCGAACGGCAAATCTTCCTCGGCACGAACTTTCGCGTGTTCCCGGAGATTTCTGGCGATGAGGTTGTCATGGGGCGCGAGAGGAACTACGATCCGATCGACACTGGAACTCCACTCGAAGGACGTGACGTGAGGATCGAGACTCGCGAACTCAAGAAGGGAATCGGCGGGTACTGGTGCTTCATGGAAGAGTGGGCGATGATGGAAGACCGTCTCAAGATCGAGCAGGAACGCCGGCGCACCATAGAAGAAGAGTCGAGACGACAGGTCGAGGAGTACCATAAGCGAGTCGCGGAGAATCCGAAAACCATCGAGGAGGCACTCGCTCATGGTTGGGCCGAGAAGACACGAAACGGTCGACAGGTTTTTCTGAAGAACGGCGCGGGTCGAGTGATCACCCGCTACACCGCCAAGCCACCGGCCCGACCGAAGCGTTGCATGACCTCTCGCTTCGCCACCGTCTGATCCGATCATCTCTGTTCTTTATCACAAAAGCCCCTGCATGCAGGGGCTTTTCTCATGTCTAATAAACTGCTATTGTAAACCCATGCACTGGAGTATTTATGCTTTGCTCTCTGCTGTCTTCGCCGCCATGGTGGCAATCTTCGGTAAGATTGGACTGAAAGAAGTGGACTCAACTTTAGCCACAACCATTCGTTCGATCGTGATGGCCATTTTCCTCGTCGGTGTTGCTTTCACTCTCGGCAAATTTTCTTTCTTAAACACGTTCAACAGCAAAGCGATTCTTTTCATCATTCTCTCCGGCGTTGCCGGCGCACTGTCGTGGCTCTTTTATTTCTTCGCGATTAAATCAGGAACTGTTTCCGGCGTAGTTGCCATCGACCGCACCAGCGTCATCTTCGCTTTCATTCTCGCGATACTCTTTTTAAGCGAAACTTTCACTTGGTTCAAAGCCCTCGGGGCTATCTTGATCGCTGTTGGGGCTGTTTTATTAGCATTTTGACTTATAAGAACCATTGCTGAAAAAGCTTGACAAGGAGACAGCGGCGGTTATCATCAAGGTGGAACAGATCTTTTGCTTGAAAGGAGGTGAAAAACATGGCAATGACCGAAGTAGACCTCGAACACATGTATCCTGGCCTCCGGGGTTGGTTAGAAGAGAACGAATGGCGATTCTTTTTAGCCACTTATTCGCTTGCTGACCCGCCGAAAGAGTTAACCAAAGATGGAGAACTTCGCAAAGAAATGTGGCGAGGAATAATGGAAAAATTGGAGCAGTGGAAAATAGGGAGGCACGGTCATGGATATTAAAATATACATCGTTACTGATTATTCTACCGCCTGATTAAGTGGAATCAGGCGGTTCACTTTTTCAAACATGAAATCAAAAACTATTTTGTTACTCTTAACGCTTGCTAATCTAGTGATTATTGACGCCTGTGGATATCGTAGTTGACTTTCCAGCCCACTAAGAGTAGGATCAGTCAAGATGAGCGGTCGTGCCTAGAAGGATCTAGGTGACTCGCTCGTTAGGTCCCCACATGTGGAGAAGTACGATGCCTCGTTTCATTTCCCAGACCAGAGTGCTTCAAGAAGCGTCCATTCAAGAGGAGCTCGATCAAGAGCAACAAGAGTGTCGGAGAAAAACTGGGCTTCAACGTAGATACACTCCGCCAGAAGAACGTGTCGATCCAAATCAAAATTGGTTTCGATACGACGCCAATGGTAAGCTGATTCACTGTACTAATCCATAAGTCTTGGTCCCACCAGAATCCCGCACTGCGAGTATCCCCTACTTGCAGTGCTTTTTTATCACATACAATATACTTTCATACTTAATTATGCCTAATTGGAAACTAGCAATTAATATTTTGAAGAAGGGAGGCGTTGGCGTTATCCCCACCGATACTCTCTACGGCCTCGTCGCCTCGGTTTCAAACCCCGAAGCGGTTGACCGCGTCTATCATCTTAAAAATCGCGCCCCAGACAAACCCTGTATTATTTTAATCAGTTCTCTAACCGAATTAAAAAAGTTTGGGATTACTCTGAACCAAACTGAAACCAAATTACTAGCCAAGCTCTGGCCCGGACCAGTGAGTATTATCTTTTCTCTACCTTCAACCATCACTAAATCTTTAACTTACCTTCACCGTAGCACAAATACTTTAAGTTTTCGTCTACCAAAGTCCACTTCACTTCGCTCGTTGCTTAAAAAGACTGGCCCCCTAATTGCTCCATCAGCTAATCAGGAAAGCGCTCGGCCGGCCAGTACGATCAAAATTGCCAAAAAATATTTCAGTGACAAGGTCGATTTTTATATCGCCGGTGGAAAGTTAGCTGGCAAACCATCAACTCTCGTTGCCCTCCAAGCGGGCAAAATTATTGTTGTCCGACATGGAGTAGCCAAATTGTCCAAAGTCTGATACTCTCTACGTATTAATATTAACGGGACTTTTAAGTAAAACAAATATGGACGAAACAAAAAAGAGTGAAACTAACCCATCGTTTGCTATTCCGGGAGCGATTATTGTTGCCGGTTTAATTATTGCCGGCGCGATTTATTATAAAGGCAATGGTGCACAACCAGCCGGTCAAGTAGCAGCGCCGGGAGCAACAGATAATTCAGCAAAACTAGAGAATCTTAAACCGATTTCTGCCCAAGATCATATCCTTGGCGACCCCAAAGCGCCAATTAAAATTGTCGAATTTTCTGATCTCGAGTGTCCATTTTGCAAAGACTTCCACAAAACAATGCTTCAGGTAATGCAGAAATATGGACCGACTGGTCAAGTCGCCTGGGTTTACCGCCACTTCCCTCTCGATCAACTTCATTCCAAAGCGCGTAAAGAAGCTGAAGCGGCCGAGTGTGCAAACTTGCTTGGGGGTAATGATAAGTTCTGGGCTTATATCACAAAAATTTTTGAAGTGACTCCGTCAAATAACCAACTCGATCTGGCGAAGTTACCGGAAATTGCCAAAGAGATCGGCCTTGATCAAGTCGCTTTCACGCAGTGTCAAACTAGTGGTAAAACGGCTTCTACCGTCGACGCTCAATATCAAGATGCGGTGAAATCCGGCGGCACCGGCACGCCTTTCCCAATCGTCATCACTCCCGATGGCAAGAAGCTCGCTCTCCAAGGCGCGATCCCTTTCGAAGCGATGCAACAACTCGTTGACGGCCTCATCGCGAAGAAATAATCAAAAAAGAAAAGAGCGGCCCATTGGGTCGCTCTTTGAGATCGAGTCTGGGAGGTGTCACCTCCCGTAGAGACAAAGGCTACTCACACTTCACGCTTACCCCTAAAGTCGGGCTCATTCCAAACGTGCAAGTAGTAACTTTCCCCGTTACGATGGAAGAACAAAAACGGGTCTTTTTTCACCCCGGCGATGAATTCTTCGACGAAGAACTTACCGTTGGGATACTGTTCTTGAACCTCGATGGCCGTGGCCAAAGCAAACTCCGGAACTGGCTGCCCGTAATCAGCTAACGGGGTCCTTTTCCATTGAGCCGGAGTTTCTTGTTTTTCGCCCCATACCATAAAGACGATAAAAACTACAAGGGCCAGAAACGACAGAACGCCAGCAATCGCTGAAAAGCGCCAATAACCAAACTCTGTTGACCCCGTCGTCAGATTTCCCACCGTCGTGATTACGGTCACGACACCCGCCAACGAAAAACAGACCGCACAAATTCCCGTTAAGATATTCGCCGACGTATTACCAAACCAACGTCGCAAAACAGGAATGTCGTCACGCAACTTCTTGTTTTTGTACGCGTTGACGGATTCATCGGTAAAAGGGGCGGCATCCAATTTCGCCAAAGCGCGAATCATCTGGTTGCGTTCCCGTCTCTTCTCATCTCCAAAAACCTTGTCACGAAGATGGGTGTACCCCAACTTGTCGGCCGCCTTTTCGGCCAAATCTTTCAAGCCGTACACATCCGCATCCCCGGTCACTTCAAGTCCCGGCACCGGCTCACGAACCAAGGTAACAGTTGCCATTTGCTTTGCTCCATTTTTCTAATTGTCAAAAATGGCCGAAACGCTTGTTTCTGTCGCCATTTCCAAAAGTCTAACCCTAGCCTAGCACAAGCTATGCCAAATTGTCAATACCCCAGTAACTTTTTTACTTTATCGTGCTGGCGGATTTTTTCGTGAGCTTTGGCTTCAATTTGGCGAATCCGTTCGCGGGTGACACCGAACTCCCGCCCCACTTCCTCGAGCGTTCGCATCACGCCGTCGGTCAATCCGTGGCGCATTTCAAGAATCCTTCGTTCTTTCGGCGAGAGATCACGAAGAATCTCTTGAATTTGGTCGCGGAGAATTCGACGAGCCACCTCTTCCCCGGGTGAGATCATCTTAGTATCCGGGATAAACTCACCGATCGTTGATTTTTCTTCTTCACTGTTTGTCGGTTTATCAAGCGAGGTTGTGCTCTGATCAATTTTTTCGATCATCATCACTTTCTCAATTTCGATTCCCATCTCGGTGGCAATTTCCGCCGACAACGGTTCGCGGCCAAGGTCTTGGGTTAAACGACGAACAACTTGTTTATATTTAGCAATTGTTTCCACCATGTGAACCGGAATGCGAATGGTTCGTGATTGGTCGGCCAAAGCCCGAGTCACCGCTTGCCTAATCCACCAAGTGGCGTAAGTGGAAAATTTATAGCCACGCGTCCAATCGAATTTCTCAACCGCCTTGAAGAGACCGAGATTCCCCTCTTGAATCAAATCGAGCAAGGTAAGATTATTACTTCGACCGATATAACGTTTAGCGATCGAAACAACGAGTCGGAGGTTGGCATTGGCGAGCGCCCGTTTAGCTTCTTCATCACCTTGGAGAATCCGCCTAGCCAACTCCCGTTCATCGGTCGCCGAAATAAGTTTGTGTCGACCGATTTCCTTAAGATACATTTGCACCGAGTCCAAGCTGGTACCAGAATATCGATCATTTCGCAAATTGCCCGGTAGAGCGGTGCCGCTTAAGTCATCCAGAAAACCAGTTTCCTCTAAAACATCAATACCGGCAAGCTCAAAACGTTCGTAAAGTTGTTCAAGGAATGGAATGTCTGTTTCAATCATTGGAAACTCCTTGAGAAGCTCATTGTAGGTAACAAACCCACGTTGCCGCCCTCGAGTCAAGAGCGCTTCCACTTTGGCCTCTTGCTTTTTCTTAGTTTTTGACTTGTTTGTCTCCGGTGTTTTCGACCGAAGCATTTTTGACTTTGGCTGCGCCTTCTTACTAGAATGTTTCTTTTTGATATTTTTGGTTGTTTTCTTTTTCATAATTTATTATTTATTTATTATTTATATATTGCGACAATTCCTGGCATCGTTTTAAATAGCGGTTTACTAATTCTGGTTCAGTCTTCGGATCAAGTGATTTAAGTTGACCCACCGTTTCTGTCAATTCTTCGCGCCAAACTTCTGCCTGCCATTCGTCGAGAAGACCTTGTAAAGTTTTTTTGAAATCGGCCGTTCCCTCATAAGTGATCTCGGCGGTTAAAGCTTGTTCGGATTCTCGACCGCGCGCTTCTATTTGTCGTTTAGCTAACATTTCCTCTCCCCACTTCTCACTAACTAACTTTATTACCGTTTTGTCTTTTTCTCCCTGCCAAACAATAAATCCTAAAATAAGCTCTTCCAGACGCGAACGTCGCGTCGGCGATAAAGGCGGTGCAGGCGCATTTACAATTTTATCAACCGGGCCGCTACCCTTAGGCACCTTGGCTCTTTCGACACCAGTGCGAATTACTGCTTCCGGAAGGCCAACCAGATCGGCGATACTTCGAATAAAATAAGCTTGATCAATTGGATTGGCCAGTACCGCGACATAAGGATAAACTTCTTGCTCAATTCCGTGAGCCAATTCACGTTTCGAGAGACCGCGGCTTTTAATCACATTGATAAGAAAATCAATAACGTGGGATGTTTGAGTTAGAGCTTTTTGCCAGGCATCACTCGATTCACGAATAACATCAGCCGGGTCTCGATCATTCGGAAGGACAGCCACTTGCACCTCGAACCCCCGTTCCAAGGCGAGAGTGATTGCTCGATTCGAAGCTTTGACTCCAGCCACGTCGCCGTCGAAAGCCATTACCAACTTATTAGTTAAACGATGGATCAAATCGAGATGCTCTCCAGAAAGAGCGGTGCCGGAAACAGCAATCGTCTCGGCCACTTCCGCTTGGTGCGACAAAACCGCATCGAATTGTCCTTCGACTAGAACCGCGCGACCAGCGCGACGCATTGCTAGTTTGGCTCGGTCAAAAAGATAGAGCGCCCGTGACTTACCATAGAGCATCGTGTCTGGGCTATTGATGTATTTCGCCTCGGTCGTTGGCACTTCCACTTGATTGGCTGTCTCAAACAATCGTCCAGAAAAGGCGATCGTTCGCCCGGCCGGATCAGCGATCGGAAACATGATCCGATTTCGAAAACGATCAAAGGTTTTCCCGGTACGACTCGAACGAACAACCAATCCCGATTGTTCGAGATCACGAGCGGTGAATCCCCGACCAATTAAACAATCAGCCAACCCGCGCCAATCAGCAGGCGCAAAACCAAGACGAAAACTTTTTATCGTTTCAATGGTTAATCCTCGTTCTTGGAGATAAGCGAGAGCCGAAGGCGTCTTCTCAAGCATCGCTACAAAATAAGTGACCGCCGCTTCCATGACGGATTGCAAACGCTCTTTTGCACTGGCCGCTTCGCGATTGATCGGCTCGAGCGGCACCCCCGCTCTCGCCGCTAAAACTTTCAAAGATCCGAGAAAATCCAACCCCTCAATCTCTTCGACAAAAGTGAAAATGTCACCGCCACGATTACAGCCAAAGCAATGATAAGTCTCGCGGGTTGGCGAAACATAGAAAGAGGGGGTCTTCTCGGTATGGAAAGGGCAACGCGCTCGATAATTCGCGCCAGCCTTCTCCAGAGTTAAATATGAGGTAACCACATCAACAATGGTAAGTCGAGCTTTGACTTGTTCAACCATTGATGACATACGTGCGCACTACACGTCCGATACTTCAGAGATAGATTGATCAGCAAAAGCCGCTTCGGCCACAGTATTGTAATCACCCTTTAAACCGGTCCCGGCCGGGATAAGCCGTCCGACAATCACATTTTCTTTTAGACCCCGAAGTCGGTCCAGACCGCCGCGCAACGCTGTTTTAATTAGCATCTTAGTTGATTGTTGGAAGGAAACCGCGGCCAAGAAACTGCTTGAAGTTAATGAGACATCGGAAATACCGAGAAGAAGCGGTTCCCCAACAGCCGCTTCGCGGCCGGCTTCTTTGGCTCGAGAATTACCAGTGGTCAAAAGTTCATATTCAGTGACATCGCCTGGTTCGAAATCAGTTCCACCTGCGCTTTTAATTCGATAGCGAGAGAACATCTGCCGAATAATAACTTCGACGTGCTTACGGGCGATTGACGCTCCTTGAAGTTCATAGATATTACTGATTTCGGAAATGATATATTCTTCGGTCGCCGCTCGCCCAGCATATTTGAAAAGGGCTGCCAAATTGGCCGAACCATCAGTAATAATCTGACCGGCCACAACCGGATCGCCCACTTTAACTAAAATTGAACGGGCGAGAGGCACTTTGTACTCCACAGATTCACTGGCGGTTCCCGTGGTTTTTTTACCACTCGTCGGACGATCCGCCAAAATAACAATTATCTGCTCTTTCTCTGATAATCGTATTTCTGAAACTGCGCCGGCCACTTCGCTAACCACCGCCGGCCGTTTGGGATTACGACGTTCAAACACTTCTTCAACGCGAGGCAAACCACCGACGATATCTCCACCAACGTCCACACCACCGGCGTGTTTAGTTCTCATTGTCAATTGAGTACCTGGCTCGCCGATGGCTTGAGCGGCGACAATTCCTACCGCTTCACCGATCTCAACTAGACGGCCACGACCCGGGTCATTGCCATAACACAACTGGCAAACACCGCGAGCAGATTGACAAGTCAAAACACTTCGAATATAGACCTCCTTGATGGTCGAGCTGTCGAATTTCCTAGCTTCAGCCGGTGTCACTAAATGACCTTTTTTGAAAAGAGTCACTTCGGAAATAGTTATCAGATCTTGGGCTAAAACGCGGCCGCGAACGAGACTCCCGATACCGGTTTCTAAATTAGAAACATGTTCCGGGGTCAAACGTTTACCGCGCTTATCTCCACAATCCGCTTCGGTGATAATTACTTCTTGAGCCACGTTGACTAACCGTTGCGTCAAATAACCAGCCTTAGCCGTATTGAGAGCGGTGTCAACCAAACCCTTGCGTGAACCATGAGTGGTCATGAAAAATTCGAGTGGCGACAGACCTTCTTTATACGATGGAATGATTGGAAAATCCAAAATTTCCCCGGACGGATTTACAATGAGCCCTTTCATTCCCGACATTTGAGTCACTTGACTGATCGAACCGCGAGCACCGGAATTCAACATATACATCACCGAACCGAATGGATCAAGACTGGCAGGCAAAAGTTTTTCAATCTGACTGCGAGCTTTAGACCAGGCTTCGATACTCATTCGATATTTTTCATCACGAGAGAGAAGACCATCTTCATACATTCGATCAAGATGGGCGCTCTCAATCCGAGTGGCTTCGACAATTGAACCTTTACCTTCAGGCACCGCCATATCATCAATACCCCAAGTGATGCCGGAACGGGTCGCATAGTAGAAACCGAGATTTTTAATGCCATCGAGGATTCCACCGATTTGTTCAATCGGATAGGCCGCGATTAGATCATCGACCAAACGGTTCATTTCTTTGCTATTGATCTCGTGATTGATGAAAGGAAAATCAGCCGGCAAAATTTCATTAAAAAGAATCCGGCCAACCGAGGTGGTAACAAATTTTTCAGCAGACGACTTCAGCTTCGGCTCGCCGGCCGCCTCAATCTTAATTGAAGCGCGAAGGTCAACCACACCATAACTCTGGGCGGCAACCGCTAGTTGAAAACTGGAAAAGATTTTACCATCTCCTGTCGACTCCAAAATTAGTTTGGTTACCCAATAGCAACCGAGGACAATATCTTGTTTGAGTGCGATAATCGGATTGCCGTTTCCAGGTTTCAGAATATTTTTATCCGCGGCAATAATTTCCCGCGCTTCGCGCTGGGCCGCTTGAGAGAGCGGGACATGCACCGCCATTTGATCACCATCGAAGTCAGCGTTGAAGGCGCTAGTGACGAGCGGGTGGATTTGAATGGCATTACCTTCAATCAAAACCGGGCGAAAAGCTTGAATGCCAAGCCGATGCAGGGTCGGCGCGCGATTGAGAAAAACGTATTTATCGCGGATAACATTCTCAAGAATTTCCCAAACTTCCG
>ERZ1292629.3034-Hain-H43-01um-R1-3034-length-13374-cov-5_pt1 | contig 13374 bp, 19 predicted proteins | sample MGYA00564399_ERZ1292629 | MGnify/ENA primary metagenome ERZ1292629 (study PRJEB36523, sample SAMEA6512636) | groundwater metagenome | collected 2019-01-08 | study: AquaDiva: Metagenomics assemblies of 32 groundwater samples | reverse complement strand
GCTTCAGTCCATTTACCGACAGCAGACATGGTTCTATTGAGAGTATCAACTAATGTCGTTATTGTGTATGTCTCACCTGGCTTATATTTTGAGGGATTCTGCTTTCTCCCTATTTGTGCAATTGTAATTTTTTCCATGTATGTGTATTATATTTTTAATGTGTTTGTCTCCTCTTCTTTTGCTTTCTCTTTAATAGAGTAGAACGTTAAAGACTTCTTTTTTTCTGATGTTGCTTCACCTGATAATTCTTCTACTTTTTTTAAGTCTTTTACTTGTGACTCTATCTTTCTTACTGCTTCAGAATACTTCCAACTATTTCTTTCAACTATCTTAAAGGACCCAAAGTCAGACTCGACCTTATCTGCTTTTAATTCAATAAGTTGTGAAAGCAATAGTGATTTTATCTCTTCTTGTCTTGCTTCAAGTACTTTTTTCTGAAGCTCTAAATCTGCATACTCTTTTATGTCTTCTTTATTCATATATTTAATTATTAGTTAATACCCAATTCTTTACTTTACTTACTTCTATGTAATGAAAACACTTATGATTAGTACAAAATTGTGATATACTACTTGGAGTGTCTACTCTTTTCAGCGTTATAAGTTTACTTCTGCATGCAACGCATCTAGTCTTTTGACACTTCTGACAGCGATCTCTTTGCATGGGCTCTAGTCTGTTCTTACACATCCAGCATAAGTTTATCCGACCTGCGTCTGTCTCTTCTTTGTTCATAACTTTATAACAGTCTTACCCTTCATTCTTAAAACTTCTGCTTTTGCTTTCTTTTCCCAATCAATATCTCCAGTACAAGTTGCATGCCAATTACAATATCTTGCTTGCCAAGCTACTGTTGGTTTTCCATCATCACCGATAGTTATGTTCTCTGCCATCTGTGGTAGGACATCATTTTTCCAACAATCGTTAAGAAGTTTTAATTGTCCCATAACAGATGTAGCTAGTGTCTCATCATCTAATCTAACTGGATATTCTAACAGCGTCAAGTCATCTTTTGACACATAGAACACTGCGCCTCTTTGTACATTTTCTGCTTTTAGATATGTCCAAACTTGTTCGAGGTAATGTCTGTCCGGGCCTTTGTTGTATTTGTTCATATACCAAAAAGCATTAGAGTTTTTAGTCTTGACATCATAGATGATAGACTCCTTCGGCGTTGTAACTTTCAAATCCAAATAGCCGGTAACATCTAATTCTGGAATAAGTATACGTTTTTGAGATTCTATCGTATAGTTATTTTTATCTGCGTGTTCTTTAACTTTTGCTATTACGAATGCTTCAAACATGTGACCACATTGAAAGACTCTTTGCATTCTTACATCTACTTCTCTATGTGCTTCAACTCCTTTTCTTGCTAAGTACACTCCTCTAAGACACTTGCCCATATCAGTAGGGTACCAACTATTCTTAGGATGATTGTCACCCTCTTTTGGCATCACACTATCGTTGATGGCTTGTTGTATCGAATATCCATTCATTAGTCTAAAGTTATTTCTAGTAATTCTCTCTCGTTATTTTCTAATGTCTTGTACAATAGTATCTTATTCTTTTCAGTATGCATTATCTTATCATACTTTCTATACTCTATCTTTCTCTTTTTTAACTCTTGAATTGTCCTGTCTACATTGATTGAGATTATTCTCATACTATTCTTGTTCACCTACTTCCCAGCCAGACACGTCTGTCGCATTACAACCAGGACAATAATTGCCATTCTTTGCGTCCTCATCATCTGGAAAATCTGACTCTTTCCATTCTTTACCACAGACCCCACATCGATATTGGTACAATGAATATGATTCCATATTATATAGTACTAGTTATTTCACTACATCTACAACTGTCCTCGGGACCAGCGTGACAGTCGTGTTCTGATAATATCTCTTTCGACAAAAATCCAAGTCTCTTTGCTACGAGTTCTAGCTCTTTCAAAGCATCGTTAAATTCTTGTATAGATGCCTCATACTTTATTATTGACTCTCTCGTTTTTCTTTGCTCTTCTGTCTCGTTTCTGACCTCTCTCTTTAACTCTTCTAATCTTGTTTTGTTCATGCTAATAATTTATTTTAATAACTTATTTTGTAACCCCCTAAGCTCGACAGCGTAGGGGCTACAAAATGTCGACCTTATGTTTTCAATGTACTTTCCATTTATGTAGACTGAAGAGAAGGAAGGACTAGTCAGAAAACTTTTATGAAAACATGTTTATATTTTTCGTGTGTTCTGGTCTCTTCCTTCTTTTCAATCTACATTCTATATTTATATTACCAAAAACATGATGTAGTGTACATAGGCAAATAAGCAATACAGACCAACACCTTATGACCGCTGTTCATAAGTCTCACTGCGACGTGTAGCGCTATGCAGTTTGAAAAGTTAGCTGTTAATATCCATAGTGTACATCTTTCTTCTAATAGATTATAATCTAAAAGTGGAAAAACATTTATATAAAGTAATAAGTTCAAAGTCTTTTCGGTTGATGGTTGTGAGACCATGTTCTTTAATTAGAATGTTTTTTCACACCTCACAATCCTCAGCCGAAAGGACTTTTGTTATAAAGACTTCTATTTTTTAGAGGTCTTTATTTTTAGTCCTTATAACTGGGGGATAGAGCGGGGCTGACCTAGTGAGTAGCTACCCCTGGATGCCACCTTAAACACTAGGACTTGGTAAGGCTTGTCAGGGAGCGTAATCCTGATAGACTCAGTGCGGACACAAACCAAGATAACCTACAACGTTAATTTGTAAAAGACCAGAACGTTGTATTATTCGCAGATAGCCGGTGCCGGCTTCCTCTGACAGTCTGGTCTGGTGAAGTTCAAGAGAAAATGAACACGAGACGTTAAGTCTTTTCACTCAAAACTGGCTCTTAATTATAGAACTCGTGTGGACATCATAAAATAAAAAATCAACGATGATATATTACTCAGATGGCTTTACAATATATAGTAATCCTAGCAAATTTGGCGGAGGTTACACTATAATAGATGAAAATAACATTCTTATCAAAAGAGAAGTTATTAAGCGTTCATGGTTTTCAAACAATGATGGTGAATTTTTAGGTCTGTTAGAAGCATGTAGATTAGCTGAAGAAAATGATACTATCATAGTTGATAGTTATGTTGCACTAGCATGGGCTACAAAAGGAAAAAGTAAAGCAAGAAAAGATTTAAACTCTTTATGTTTAGAAGCAAAGACTCTTATTCTATTTAAGAATTTAGAAATTAGACTATTACCGAGAGAAGAGAATCTTGCTGGTTTTTATAATGAAGAACACCCACAGAGCCAGTTTTAGACTTCTTATTAACAGAAACTAATTGTACAAATTAAAACTAATTTAGTATAATATATCTATATAAAACATCAAGCGCACACTTATGATTTTTCAAGTATTAACTGACTGGTGGAGAGGTTATGGCGGCATCTTTGGTGGTGTAAGAAGTCCAAAGTGGGGTGAAGTACGTAAGAATTATTTAAAGTTTAATCCTGTCTGTGAGATGTGTGGCTCTAACAAAACTATTCAAGTCCACCACAAACAACCATTTCATCTACATCCGGCACTTGAGCTTGACTATTCTAATCTTATTACATTATGTGGCTTTCTCGGTCATAACTGTCATTTCGTACACGGTCATTTAAAAGACTTCAAAAGTTTTAACGTCGATATTAAGACTGATGCAGTATTATTACAGACTAAAATAAAAAATAGACCCTATGCTTAAAGTCATAATCAAACACGGTCAAGAAGGAAGACGTAAGTTATTAAAAGGAGCAGCGCTAGTAGGAGACTTAGTCGGAATGTCTCTTGGTCCTAGAGGTCGTTCTGCCATCATAAAAACTAAGTATTCACCGCCTCATATTCATAATGATGGCTCTACTATTGCTCGGCACATTATGTTAGATGATCCAATAGAAGATCTGGGAGCTCAAACCTTGATAGAGGGTGCGATGAAAACAGACGAGAGAGCAGGTGACGGTACAACTACTACTGCAGTTTTAGCAGCTAAAATTGTAAAAGATTATGCACAAAGAATTGAAGAAGAAGACAAAAACGATACTGAGTCCGGCTTTATTAGCGAAGGCAACACCGGAACTGCAGATGTTAATAGAATGGCAAAGGAAATACTTGATACAGGGAAACTTGTTGTTGAGCGATTACGAGAACAAACTAAATCTTTGGCTAAGAAAGACCTTAAGAACGTCGTTTCATCGTCCTTAGGCGTTCTATTCCCAGAATTTGTAGAAGAAATCACCAACGCTGTAGAGCAAGTTGGCTCTGATGGCTATGTCTCAGTAGAAGACAACTGGCATACAAAATATGGTGTAGAGACAGAACTTATCAAAGGCATGAGATTCTTAGGCACTTATGACTCTGCTTACATGGCAAATAACAAAAGAAGAGACGCAGTGTTTGAAGATGTTCAAATACTTGTAACGAATCATGACTTAGAGTCTCTTGCTGCATTTCAACGTACGTATGGCGACCCTAAGTCTTCTTTTATTTATGAGTTATTGCAGAAGGGCAAGCGTAAGTTAGTCATTATTTGTAATAAAGCGGAAAGGCCTCTCATAGAGTTATTGGCTCAGACTGTTATTCAAGCAAGACAAGGTAACACTAATCTTATAGACTTCCTTGTTATCAAGTCTCCTTCTTTAACGACTGACCAATGGAGAGATGTTGCAGTTTATTGCGGTGCTAAGTTTATTGACAAAAATGCTAAGCAACAGCTGAATGATGTTGAATTGTCTCATCTTGGTAGTGCTAAGAAAATTGTAGTAGATGAAGACGAAGTAAACGTCCTTGACGGCGCTGGCTCAAAACTTGCAGTCAAAGAAAGAGTAGAGTCTCTTAAAATAGAGATAGAAAATGAAAAAGATGCAGCTTTTAAAGAGCAGACTAAACGAAGATTAGGTGCGTTACAGTCTGGTTTTGCTATTATTAGAGTAGGCGCATCGTCTGAGCCGGAAAGACAAGCAGCAAAGAAGAAAATAGAGGACGCTGTTCATGCTGCTCAATGTGCCTTAGAAGAAGGAACTATCAAAGGGGGCGGATTAGCACTTAAAGAGATAGCAGAAGAACTAGGAAAAGACCATCCGATGTTTAATGCTTTAATGGAACCATACAATCGTATTCAAAGATCTGCTGGTGGCTCTCTTAAAATACCGGACACTGTGCTTGACCCGTTGAAAGTAACACGTATCGCAGTAGAGACTGCATGTTCTGTTGCTGCTTCTCTTATTACATCAGAGGTAGGCATATCTGACAAAGTCAAGTCTTTATGGGACGAGTTAGACGAGAAGTTATACGCCCAAATGGGTGTCGCCGATGACTTCCGTCAAGATGAAAATCAGGAACAACGATTTAAGACATAATATGAGAGGCACTGTTGCAAAATCATTAAGAAAGACAGTATATCTAGAATGCGCTAAGATTGCTCATGCTTTTCCTAGTAGAGTACTAAGAAGAGTCAAGAAAGCATACATGGAGACACCACGACCTCGTAGGAAGAACTTTAATCCTAGAATCGGTGAGTCCTATTAACAAAAGTCAATTTCTGTGTTATAATCAAGATTATTAACTAACATAACGTCAACATGGCAAACTCAAGAGCAAGCAAGAATCTCATTTATAAGAAAAGTGGCTCAAAGTCTAAATCAAAGAGCAAACGTATCAAACACATGATGTCGAAAGAAGAGATGTTAGAGTCTAAACAAATGATGTAGATGGAATACACTTGTCCTCAATGTAATCAAGACTGTCAAAAACTCAACGGAAAGCTAGAGGAAGGTTGCACTATGGAAGACCTAAAGAAAGTGCGCTGGTTTTGTGACTCATGTTTTACAAAGAAACAAAAGGAACTAAATGTACAGGAAGATAGATAGCTTTATAAACTCAAAAACAATATGCAAGAGTACTTAAAAGGTCTACAACTATCGATGGAACCACAGAAGAACTCTTATTTAGAGTCTCTGAAAGCGTCAATGCAAACGACGTCGCCATCATCTATAGATTTTAATGTTCTAAGACAATCACTAGGAGGAGTAGCAGAAGCAGTCGGAACTTTAGATACACCTGTTGGAAGGTTTGCTAAAACTGTTGCTCCTGCTATTAAGACTGGAGAGACTCTTCCCATCAAGGAAGCTGCTAAAGCTGCATTACCAAAGGGATTCTCTAAGATGACTTCAGAGGAACAGTTAGGAGATGCACAGGCTATTGGACTTACTAGACCCACGGCTTTATTTCACGGTACGAGTAAACTGGCTGCAGAGTCTATAAAGAGTTCGGGATTTGATTTAGCTGCAAAGAAGTCTAGTGAACTAAAAGGCCTTCCGAAGAATTACGGAGACGCTGTATATTTGTCAAGGTCAAAAGACTCGGCAACAAAGTACTCTACAGGAGAAGCTGTTGGTCGGCATGTCTATGAAGATATTGTTGACACTGTCAATAAAATAAAAACTGGCGACTATGATGAACTAAACTGGTTATACAACAATCCTTATTTCAAGAAGGCTTCTAAAAAGGTGAAGTTTGACGTGTATGGGGAAAAGATGACACTTCAAGATCTTTTAGATAATGGGGCAGAACCTGAAGACTTAGTAAAAGAGATGAGGACTATTGCAAAGGAGACACTCAAAATGTTTCAGAGAGAGGGAGATGTTTTAGAGGTCGGTCTTTCTAACACAGCAAAGATAAAGACAGTCAAAGATTCTCAAGAGTATAGAAGTCTTGTTGAGTCTGCTGGAGGTAAGAATAAGCTACAAAAGTTTTTGGTTGGTCAGGGTTTTGATGGGGTTCATGATTTAATGAATGATGACTTTGCTATATTTAATACGAGTGCTATTAAACTGAAAGACGGACTATCAAAAAGTCAAGGAAACATTCAAGCTCAAATAATTCAAATAGGAGAAGATCTAAAGAACAAAGCTATTACAGAGCAAGAGGCAATGAGTCAGATAGAGAAATTACAAGAGAAGTTTAAGAAACAATAACATGGTATTCGTAAAAGGAGACCCAAGAATAAACATGCACGGAAGACCGAAAGGGAGTTATACTCTCCTAGGCTTATTGAAGCGAGAACTACACAAGATTCCACCTGGCGAAAAGAGCAGCAGAGGCGCTAAAATCGTTGAAGCTCTTATCTTAAAAGCTACAAACGAGAAAGACGTAGCAGCTCTTAAGCTTATCTTCAATTACATAGAAGGAATGCCCGGACTTAGTTTAGATTTGACTAGCGGAGGAAGTAAACTAACTGCATTGATAGAGATACAGAAGCAGACTCAATCTATTCTTAATGACAAAAGTTAAAGACCTAGTAGCGTCAAGATACAAGGACTATGCAGGTAAGCCATTTCAGTTGACTAATGGGCAAGAAGAGATATTTGAAATCATATCAAAACGTAAGTGTCCTCGTACTCAATGCATATGCTATACTCAATATGGAAAGAGTGAAACTGTCTCTATGGCTGTGTTGACTAGAATCACGACATTTCCAGAGAAGTGGGTGTTAGTGGCGCCATCAAATAAGAAAGCAAGAATCATTATGGGCGCTCTTATATCTCATACGTTTGATAATGAGTACACTATGGCGATGTTTGAAGTAGAGAAGGGTGAAAGTATAGACAGAATAAGACGAGAGAGAAGCAAAGAAAGAATGACATTCAAACATCCGGATAACAGAATAGGCGAAGTGTTTACTCTATCAAGTGAAGGCAAGCGTACTAAAGATTTGCTTGATGCTTTGATGGGCTTTGGTGCTCCTAACGTTATTATAGATGAAAGTTCTCTTATAGACGACATACAATATGCTGGTATCTTTCGTATGTTGGGTGGACATAAAGACAACTTCTTATTTGAGATTGGCAACCCGATGAGGCGTAATCACTTTCTAAAGAGCTCTTTAGACCCTAACTATTATCATATCAATATAGATTATAAGCAAGGCATTAGAGAAGGTCGTATCTTATCTGAGTTTGTAGAAGAGATGAGAGGCAAGCCAATGTTTGAGCAACTCTATGAGAATAAGTTTCCTCCTCAAGACATGATAGACCCATCAGGCTTTTCTCCTTTGTACACTGAAGACTTCTTAGCGCCTCGTATCGACAAGGAAGTAGAGATATTTGGCGAAGAAAGAATGGGCGTAGACATTGCAGGCGAAGGTAGCCATTACTCTGTCATTGTATTAAGAGGTCACAATGGCGCAAAGATATTGTATAAAGAAAACAACCCTGATACTATGAACTTTACTGGTGTCATAGTAGAAATGTGGAAGAAAACACCCAATGCTTTCTTATATATAGACAAAATAGGTATAGGCAAAGGCGTTTATGATAGATTATGCGAGATGCCGGACTTGGAAGGCAAAGTGATAGGCGTCCAGGCCGGAGAGTCTCCAGATAGTGAAGAGTTCTTTAATAAAAGAGCAGAGATGTTCTGGCGTCAGAAAGAATGGCTAGAAACAGCGATACTTGAAGGCAAAGATTGGCTAGATCTGTTAGATATTAAGTACAAGATTCAAAGCGATAGAAAGATTAAGATAAAGTCTAAGCGAGAAATGGCGAAAGATAGTGTACAAAGTCCTGATGTTGCAGATGCTCTATCTTTGACTTTCTATAACGCACCTAAAAATTATGCGTCTTCTATTGGAAGTTCAAATACGCCGGCTTGGGTCGGTAATCGTTGGAAGAAAAGATAATAACAGTATACATTATTTAATTTTTGTGTTATAATCGAACTAAATGATTCCATCTCTACAATATAATTTAGAAGGAAAGATAGAAAGTCCTCTGTCACCATATCAGCCGTCGTCTGAAATCAAAGAATTACTTTCAATCGCACAGTTGGATGCTCAAGCCGGTGATGAAATACTTACACGTCCTTTTGAAGAGTTTAATGATATGTCTCTTATACAAAGAGCTAATTTAGATCAAAAAGACTGGCTTGGGTATAGTCCGTCTCAATCATCTGATCCTGACGAAGCATGGATGTTCACTGGTACTTCAAGTATTACAAGGTCACAAATCATTTCTACTGCAGCAAACCTAGCAGAGCAAGTAGTTTATCCAGGAGCGTTTGCACAAAACGACGAAGATGAAGAAGATGAAGCAGCAGCTCAAGTAATGAGACTTGCGATAGAGTATAATTGCAGACGAAGCGGCTATGAAGAAACTTTTTTGTATGGCGTAATATCTGGCTTAGTAAATCCAGTTTCATATTTCAAAGTAGACTATGCTAAGAAATATATTGAGATTTTAGAAGGTACTGCAAGTGAATACAAAAAGATCAAAGTTTTAGATGAGATGTTTTCTGGCTTCCAACATCAACTTCTTCCATTAGATGAAGTGTTACTCGGAAACCCTTATGTGTTTAATATGCAAGCGCAACCATTTGTAATTAACAGACGAAGAATTACAATGCACGAAGCAAGAAGTTCTCATGGCGACCACTCTAATTTTATACAAGTTAGACCTGGTGTTGTCTCGATATTTAATGAAACTGATGGGTTATTTTATGATGCAGACGATGCAGAGCAAGATGGTATGGTGACAGAATGTAGATTCATGTATAGAGGTCAAGACAGAGAATTTGTAGTTGTCAATAATGTCTATCTTTCAAATCCAAATACAGAGTATCTACCAATGAGACATCGACGTATTTTGACAGATGGCCATACTATCCCTCTTTACAACATTGTTAAATATGGTGCAGAGCCAATAGATGCTAAACGTTTTGCTTATTACAAGTCTTTAGCATCTAAACTTTCTAATGACAAAGAGCTTGTAGACAGAATGAGACAAAACGCAGTAGATGCAGCGACCTTTGGTACTTTCCCTTCTATCTTTACTATGGGCGCTGGCAAATTAGACAAGTCAGTATTCATTCCTGCTACTACACAAGAGATAGGCAAAGATGCTAAAATACAACCAGCAACCGGAATGATGAATCCTCAATATGCCTATGAGGCTGCTCGAATGGCAGAGCAAGATATTTACAACGCTGGAGTTGACCCAAGAACTTCTGGCGTTAGACAAGGGCCAGAAACCGCAAGAGGTGCGATAATCTTGCAACAAAATGCCATTAGAAATCTTGGTGTTATAGGAAAGATGATTGCATTTGGATTAGTCAAGCCCGTTGGAGAGTTAATGGCAGATGACATTGTAAGATATCAAACAGTAGGAGAAACAATGCAATTAGAAGGAGGTGGATTGGGTATGAAATATCAAAACATGATACTCAACGATAAAGTGATTGATGGTCAAAAGAAAACTGTCGTTGTTAAGTTTACAGATGAATGGGCCAATATTAATCTTTCTAAAGAAGATATACGATACAAAGAAGTCAAGATGCTAGAGGATGCTGGTGATAACAAAGTAATTTATGAGTCTAATCCTGCGGTGTGGTCTAAAAGAAAATTTTTGATTGTTATAGAAGCTGATGCATTTAGACCAAAGAATGATGCTTTTGATAGAACCTTTAAGATTGAAGTATATGACAGAGCAATCAATAATCCGTTAATAGCACAAGACTTAGAGAAACTTGGAGATGTAACTAGAGATTTCTTATTTGAGCCGACAGTCAAAGGAGATAGTGCTAAGTATATCCCACGGGACACGAAAAAAGTGATGCAGAGTATTGGCGCACCGACCCAAGCCTTAGACAAATCGCAGAATCCGAATGTGGTGAATAAGACGGTGCAGCAAGGTGCGATGGCAGGAGCAGGTAATTTATCAATGTTACAATAAAAGGTCGTAGAATTATTAAAAGATTTCAATCATGTCAAATATATTAGTAAATACAGTAAAAGTCAAAAGAGCAGAGGACATTGTTAAGTGGATAGAAGAAGGTGGTCATACTGCAGAAGAATCTAACTTTGCAGATAAGTTTGGACCTTTGGTTAAAGGAGAGAAAGACAAAGTAGAAGCAGTATATATCTTGTTAGGAGGGTTAGTACGTTCTGAGGCTGACGAGAGGACTGCTAAGCAGAAAGAGAAGGATGCTAAAGCAGCGTTAAAAGCAGCAAAGGCCGCAGGCAAATCAATAGAAGCGCTTGAAAATGATGAAAGCAATCTTAAGTTCGAAGACGAAAAGTAAGATTCTAAAGTGGGTAATTAGAGACATTCTTAATGCAGTCACTATAGAAGACTTACTTAGGATAGAAGCAGGCAATGTATTTATAGGAAAGCGCAAATTGACAATAGAAGAGATAATAACGTTAAAAGGGGAAGCTAGAGACTTTAAGAACTCTTTACTCTGGAAGTTAATGAACAACAACCTCTATTGGATTGCAAATTTCAAGATGATGAAGGAAGCTAATCAGGAATTTGAGATGACCAATGGTAGGATGATGACGCTTTGTATTGATACATTAGAGAAGTTCCTTGAAAAGTTAGAGACTATCAAATGAGGTTCATGAGTTTGACCGGGCACTTGCTAGGGAAAGTCTGTAAGTAGCTTGAAACACTGACATACTCTCTCTCGAACCCTCACAAGTGTCTTATCAAGCTCATCAGAGCTTCCGCAATTACAGCGATATGTAAATTAAAATAATGTCGAAAGACCGTAACCAATACGTTAATTGGAGATATATGGATAAGGAAAAACTCGCGGAGTTAGAAGCTGCAGCCGCGGCAGCAAAAGCAGAAGCAGATGCAGCTGAAGGCAAAGATGAGAGTCTAAATCAAAGTCTTATAGATGCAAATGCGGCAGTCGAAGAAGCTAAAAAAGCATTGGAGACTGCAGATAAGGGTGTGGACTTTAACAAAGAATTAGAAGACTTAGAGGCAAAACTTCCGCCAAAAAGATCTGAGGAAGAGAAAGCAAAGTATACTATGGATAAAATAGTAGAACGCTTTCCCAACTTAGCTCCTAAGGCAGATTCATTCGGGTTTGATGTTGAGGAACCTACTGAAAAACTCAGAAAGGAGATGCTCAGAAATCAAGTTGAAGGTATCATACGTCAGCATTCCAAGACAGAAGATGAAGTGAAATACAAAATGCACTTCTATGACCACAAAGTGGTAAAGTCTGGAAATATCTACGATGATGCTGACAATGCCGAATGGCTTGCTAATAAGAACAGAACGAGAAACGCCATTGAAGAAATGAGACGTACTCCTTCTGACCCCGGCTCTTCTAGTGGTGCTGGTGCCAAAGGTGCTAGCAACAACATAGTTGAGCTTCCTTCTGACCAGATACAACGATTGCTAAGTTTAGGCTTAAAGAGAGTTGCGCCTGACAGATTTGAAGGAACAAAGACTGGTTTGCAATACAATAAGCAGACTAAGACCTGGGAACAATTCCGAAAATAAAGACTACATCCACTTTATTAGGATAAGTTTACCAAAATGAGTGGAGACATAAAAGTGTTAAATGAGCACTTATACGGAACGACCACTATCAACACGCAGCTTCGTAATACTTCAACACACAACGCCGCAATCAAGCCTGGAGAGCCAGTAGAAAGAGGCGTTACTGGTGCTGTGTCAAATGCGGCGAACTCACAGTTTGCTGTTTTGTCATTGACAGGCTCACCGGTAGAAGGAACAAATTTGTTTCTTGGTGTGTGCAAAGAAGAAAGTACGGAGTCTGCAACAGTTAGTGGAACAGGTGTGTTTTACCTTATGGGTCTTGGATCAAGACTGAAGGGCAAAGCAACAACTTCAACCAACATGAATACCGTCGCATTGTTGGCTGCGTTGTTATTGAACAACGTCATGTTTGATGGTATTGCTGCAAAAGCTGATAGCACTACAACTACGCCTTATACGATAGATGAGAACGATAGTGCAGACGCAAATGCAAATGGTTTGCAAATTCTTACAGGAGATATTCTAGCCGGTACTTTAGAAGTACGAGTCGTCGGCGGAACCTGTATGATTGGAGGTGGAATAGCATAATACTACTATGTTTACAAATGATAGTAATATAGGAAGTAAGGTAGGCTTGGACGAGAAGTTCTTCATGGAGTATGATCGCAAAGCACAACCAGAGCAAGTATTCGCTACCGATTCACTTTTCTTCCGACAGAAGACTGAAAGCAAATCAGGCTTTATTCAGAACGCAGAGTTTTCAGGTCCTGGAGACTTCCGCAAGGTAGCACGTGGTGAGGAAGTGCCAGTAGCTTCAGTGCGAATTGGCAACAAGCAGACAATCGCAGTCAATGAGTTTTCACAGGACATTGACTTTACCCAGTCTGACTTAGAAGATACTGAACAGTACGACATTAAAGTTGATGCAGTATCAGAAATGGGAGTAGCAGCTCAAACATCTAGAGATAAGTTTACGTTTGAAGGCACTTATGGAAATCCATTTGATGCGACAAACAACCCAACGCCTGATTTGGCTGCATTTATTTCCAATAG